>ENA-OPYX01001034-OPYX01001034.1-human-gut-metagenome-genome-assembly--contig:-NODE-1034-length-15638-cov-3.321643_pt1 | contig 15638 bp, 10 predicted proteins | sample MGYA00242639_ERZ504486 | MGnify/ENA primary metagenome ERZ504486 (study PRJEB26092, sample SAMD00036296) | human gut metagenome | host: Homo sapiens | study: EMG produced TPA metagenomics assembly of... | reverse complement strand
ATACGTCTGAATCACCTGTTTTTAATGTATCAGCTGCCGCCTCATCCATTCCATCTAACTGTTTATCATTATACTTAATATCATAAGGAACATCAATATAAAGTACTACATTATTCCTTGTTGCAACATTGTCATTTCTTACAGAATATGTATATCCATACTCTGTTCTGTTCTCAATATTTATTGTTCCTTCACTCATAACATTAAGTTTCGAATATAACATTTCATAGCTGTTATAATCTTCAATTATCATATCACTTATCTGGCTCTGTTTAACTGTTGCTTCCTCCGCAGTACTCTCATGCATATCTGCCTCTGAACTGCTGGTTGCTAATGGCACAAGACTTGTCTTTCCCTGCTCTCCTCTGCCAACTGTCTGATAATTCTTTACCGCTATAACAAATACGACAATAGCTGCTATTGCTGCTACAGCCCCAATATACTTTCCGACTGGCAGGTGTTGTTTTACTGGTTTCAATTGTACTATCTTATCATTCGTATATGTAGACGACTTATCTTCTGTAGCATCAAACAGTTCAGACTTGTCAAGGATTTCATCTATCTGTATTCTGATTTTTTCCTTATCCGGATACTTAACCTTACTCAAGATAATCCCACTCCTTTCTTACTCTCTTAACCATTGCATAATACCTGCTCTTGACAGTGCTAAGATCAACCCCCTGATTAGCACTTATCTCGCCAAATGTATAACCTTCATACACTTTAAGCCTGAAGGTTTCCCATTCCTTATTCTGGTGATGACCATACATTTTCTCCATCTCCTCATAAGAAAGCTTCCCAAGCACACTCGTCTCCGTGCCAGCCCTCTCATCAGCAGGTTCCTGTATGGTATCATCCATAATCTGTGTAACAATACTCTCATGATACTGTCTGCTCCTGAAATAATCAGTGACCTTATTATCTGCAATCCTTGTAAGCCATGTCTTAAATGACGCCTTCTCTATATTGAAGCCCCCCAGCCCCTTCAACGCTGAAATAAATGTTTCCTGAGTAAGATCCATACTTAACTCCTCATCCTTCAGCTTAATATAAATGTGCTTATACACAGCCTTATAATATTGCGTAACCAGCTCGTCTGCTGCATCTCTGTCATTATTATTCAGGATTCTGCTTATCAAACTAAAATCACGGTTCTTTGACAGCAAACCCATCTACTCACCCCCGGTTGGTATGTACTGACGGAACATAAATCAAAGTCTTATGTCCCGTTCATATCTTTATACGGAATACTTTTCAAAAAAGTTTAAATAATTGTAACATTTTTCAAAAAAATTTGCATAAATTATGCCATTCCGTTTACTGTCTTGTATTTATACAGCATTTCTGCATGATTCTGCTCCTCAATCTGGATATCAGCAAGAATCTTTCTGATGGCTGTATCGGCAAAATTAAACACATTAGTATTATACTCTCCCGATACAAGTTTTTCAGAGCCAATACTGTCTGTTGCTAAAAATGCATCACTTTCCTTATCCTCTGACTTGCTCATCACATCATATGTTGCCTCAGGCTCATACTCTTTTCCCTCACAGTCGTTGCAGTCACATTCAGGAACTTTTCCCTCAAGAATCTGTCCTAATGTGTCATAATGCTTCTGCTCATTCTTCTCTAATGTAGAGAACAGCTCCTTTAACACAGGATCTTTAGCATCCTGTCCATACTTCTTGTACTTCTTGATACAGGTCTGCTCCTGAGTCTGTAAATCCTTAATCGTAGTCTTTTCTTTTTCATTCAATGCCATAATAAAAAGCCTCCTGATAATTAATACAACCGTATTATTACCAGAAGGCTTAACATTTATTCTTATATGTAATTATTAGAAGTCAACTTCTGTATCATAGTAGCAGCATGTAAGAAGCTTCTCCATCTCTTCCTGACTTGGCTGACGTGGGTTAGAACCTGTACATGCATCAAGGATAGCATTGGCTGCGATGTCGTGTAACTTAGCCTTGAATTCTTCCTCTGATACAAATCCTGTCTCTGCTGGGAGACCACCCTCACCATAATTCTTGATGCAGTGAGGAATATTAAGGTCATCATTCATCTTTCTTAACATAGCGATAAGATTGTCAATCTTCTCATCCTGTGTATTGCCACCAAGATGTAAGAAATCAGCGATAAATGCATATCTCTTAGCTGCTGTCTCATCCTTAGAATTGTACTTGATAACCTTTGGAAGATACATAGCATTAGCTGCACCATGGATAATATGTCCACCTTCAAATGCTGCACCTGTCTTATGTGCCATTGAATGAACAATACCAAGTAATGCGTTAGAGAATGCCATACCTGCAAGACACTGTGCATTGTGCATTGCATCTCTCTTTTCCATATCTTCGTTATATGAACCAACAAGGTCGTCCTTAATCATCTTCATAGCATGAAGTGCAAGTGCATCTGTATAATCGCAGTTAGCTGTAGATACATATGCCTCAATGGCGTGTGTCATAGCATCCATACCTGTATGTGCTACAAGCTTCTTAGGCATTGTCTCTGCAAGCTCTGGATCAACAATAGCTACATCTGGTGTAATCTCAAAGTCAGCTAATGGATATTTAATACCTTTCTCATAATCTGTTATAACTGAGAATGCTGTAACTTCTGTAGCTGTACCTGATGTAGATGAGACTGCACAGAAATGAGCTTTCGTACGAAGCTTTGGTAAGCCGAATACCTTGCACATATCCTCAAATGTTGTATCTGGATATTCATATTTAATCCACATAGCCTTGGCTGCATCGATAGGAGAACCACCACCAATAGCTACTATCCAGTCTGGCTGATATTCTTCCATAACCTTTGCACCCTTCATAACTGTATCAACTGAAGGGTCTGATTCGATACCCTCGAATAACTTAACTTCCATTCCAGCTTCCTTAAGATAATCTTCTGCTCTCTGAAGAAATCCGAAACGCTTCATTGAGCCACCACCAACACAGATGATAGCCTTCTTTCCTTTAAGAGTCTTAAGTGCTTCAAGAGCTCCTTTACCATGATATAAATCTCTTGGTAATGTAAAACGTACCATAACCCAATACCTCCTATAAATAAAAACATTAATAAGTGATTCGAATGGATTGTTAATTCTCTAACAATCTCTATATTAATAGTATATACCCCTGTCTTTATTTTTTCAAGTAAATATATGATAATTTATTGTATTTTATATGTATTTTGTGTACTTTTAACTATTACATTACATTATTCCCGTTATTCTTATTTAATAACTGAATATTCACACAAGCCTACTTATAAATGGCTTAAGGTCCTTTTAATTCCCAACAGTTCAAATTAATTAAATATCATTTTCCTTTAATGCTTTTGTTACAGCAACACCTATCGCCCTTCCAAGCAATGGTGGTACAGCATTGCCTATCTGTACCAGCTGCCATTTTTTAGATCCTTTAAATATAAAATCATCGGGGAAAGACTGCAACGCGGCAAGTTCTCTCGGCGTCAGCACTCTTGGAAGCTTAGGATGAAGATTAACCCCGCCATGGTTCTCCTTAACTGTACATGATGGTTTATCCCATGGAGATTTCTTCCACGCATCAGAATAATTGCCATATAAGCTCATACCTTCTGGTACATTCATAATACGCTTTTTCATATCCTCAGTATGCCTGCTGAAAATATGATTTATTGATTTATTCTCTGGCATATCCATAAATCTTTGTATTTCTTCACCAAGTGTTTTGTATTCCTCCATAAAAGGTTTTGGATGGTAATTAGTTCCTCCAATTCTGTTACCTATAAATATAACTCTCCGCCTTGTCTGTGCCACACCATAATCAGCACTATTAAGCACAGTAACATTAATTTCATAGCCTATTTCTCTATAGTCTGAAATTATCTTTTCTTCTATTTTGCCGTTCAGCATAGACCTAAGACCTTCAACATTTTCCATTACAATATATTCAGGCTTTATATGATCAACTATTTTTAACATTTCTAAATAAAGGCTGTTTCTTTCATCTGTTACAACCCTGTTTCCAGCAAGACTGAATCCCTGGCATGGGAAACCGCCTGCCAATAAATGAATATGTCTGTCACCAATACTCTCATATAAAGCTTTCTTTGCTTCTTCGGTTCTGATATCCCTTGCTTCAACATCCTCTTTATAATTCTTCTGCCCTACAAAATTATACTTATATGTTTCAACAGCTTCTGGCATTATTTCAATTGATGCAACCGGAGTAAATCCTGCCATAGTCAGTCCACAGCTTAATCCACCTGCTCCTGAGAATAAATCAACAAAATTATATCCATTTCTTAACTCATTATGCTTCCAGCCATCATACTCTTCTTTAGTACATTCATCTTTGACATCAATCCAGTTCACAACATCGTTATATGCTGTAGCTGTATTGCTTCCCATAATTGCAAATGTATCCTTATCATTAGCCTCTTCACAATCCCCTGACTGTATCCATCTGTCATAATCATCTAGCAATATTCTCCACTTATTCTGAATTCTTGAAGCCTTTAATTTCTTTGCAGCTATATGCCTTCTAATTGTCTTCTGGCTCTTTCCTGTCTTTAAAGCTATATCCTGAATCGTATAATATTCTGACATTATAGTATCTCCTCTGAACATTAGTTTGTCCACTTCACATGTATTTATATCTAGTTTACATAATACAATAATCTTGTCAATTTTTTTCGTCTATTTTTTTATTAATCTAAGCAGATTAGGCATATTAAATCTGAACTTGTAACAATTTCGATTCTTATGTACCTGAAATTCTCCAATCTGACATTCCATTATATTTTACAGTATTACTTTCATTCCATTCATCAACCGTTTGCTTTGTAAATGTAAATTTCATCAAACTCCCATTCAAAGTCCGTAATATCGTCCTTAGATATAGCTAAATAATCAAAAGCATCCTTTACTTCATATATCCACAATAACCAGTCAGAATCAAAAAGATTTTCAACATATATAGGCATGATCTTATCAACCTGTGTCAAGACCATTTTCTTAAAGGCTTCCCTGGTAACTTCTGTTATTCCTTCTTTAAGAAACTCCTTAAAATATAAAAGACAGGTCTTAGATCCCGGTTGTCCTACTTCCGGAGGACACACCATTTTACCTTTATTAGTTTTTAATGATAAAGTCTGGTTTACCTTTTAACACAAAATCATACGAACACTTGCTTTGTCCTCCACGTTCACCTACTGTTGAACCACTGTGTTCTATTGCAGCTGGCAGTTCTTCAAATGCCTTCTTTACTACAGGCATTAATTTTTCAACATACGATTTCATAACTCGTTTTTTGGAAACTCTCCGGCTTTTTCAAATTAAAATAGTCACAAACAGCACCCTCAGCAGACATTCCCAATGTTTCATTAGTTTCTTTTACTATCCTGAACCATTCCGGAATACTGGATATAATAAATCTGAACTTAAATGTTCTTCCTTTATGTGTCTGTATCTCTGCTATAGACTTGTTATGATATTTCAATGTCGTACTTTCTGTCCAATTAGACAAATCTCTCGTAAATCGAAATTCATCTCTTGTAAATGAATACTCAGCCAGCTCCTCACTTTTTATCAACTGCACATCATATATATTCTTTCTTGAAAATAACACCGTATAATCAGACTGGAATAAATTATCAATAAATACAGGCAAAATTTCATGTATATGCTCATAAATAAGCACTCTGACATCCTCCTGACTATTAATCTGACTGCCATATATATCTGCAAAATATTCATTGAGTATACCAAAACCAGCCTGTCCAACTGTTCTTGGAGCGACTTTATCACTGTTCTTTGTCGTTCTGATAGAAAGGGTCTTGCCATTATCCAGCATAAAATTATGTGGTGAAGTTGTCTGTCTTCCTTTAGTCAATTCCTGTGTATATGTAAGCAGACTTATAGGAACTGCGTTAACTTTCTCAAAAATAACAGGTATAACCTTCTCTAATTCAGAATCATACTCGCTGTTATAATTAGCATTAAACTGTGCTTCTGCCTGCTTATTAATATCTAAATTATATTTTTCACAAATTTTCTTTTGTAAGCTCAGACCATAATCTGCATTATTCATCATTTTCTTCCTCATATTTATTAAATGTTATTTCATCATCAATTCTATATGTATATATGTCTATTTCTTTAAACCCATAAATTTCAGGCAGACTCTTTATTGCAGATTTTATATCTTTATCTTTCAGTCCTTTATTAACAGTTCTTGATTTTTCTCCACATATAATCACAGGTCTTACAATATTCTTTCCATTTATTACTGATTCAGCAACCCATTTAGAATACTTTAAACATCTGTTTATGTGATCAAGGTCAATCACATCACGTTTAAGTTCTATTACATCGATACTGTTTATAACCACACCGTCTACACTTTCCATTACCATATAATCTATTTCAGACCTTTCAAGTCCATATGGCAGATAATTGGCATACCACATAACATCTTCCCGTACTATATCAAGTTCAGCCAATTTATCGTTTCTTCTATCCCTGAACAATTGATTTAATATACACTCAATTGTCTTTTCGTATCTTGCACAATTGCCTCTTTGGACTCTTAGTGGCTCATACTCGTAATCATACAGACTGTCAGGAACTTTTAGATTATTCTCATTGTTATAATCTAAAGTGATTTCGTCTTCAACTTCAATCACGTCATATTCTCTTATAAATTCATACCGGGAATCATTGGCATCTATCAGAGATTGTATTAAAAACTGCATTTCCTCTGGTGTAACCGGACTTGACCCTCTTGGTTTACCTGCTACTTTCTTTCCGATAATATTCCACAATTTATTTTTCATATATGGATTATTAATTACATCATATTCATTAATCGGTCTTTCAAATACATATGCTTCGCTAATTTTTATATGAAATATAGCATTTACTCCAACATCTTTTCTGTAAAATGGTAAAGAAACAGCCCTGTACACTCCATAAATATTTTTTGTACCTACCTCCCATAAGAAAATATAATCACCTATTTCTACATGCATTAAATCACTTATAATGTCAGTTAACGTTTCATACCATCCCGATTTGCCTTTGGGTTCTGGAACAAGCACTGATACTTCCATTGAATCCAGTGTATTTATAATAGTATCTTTATTTACAATGAATAATCTTGCTTTCATTTACATCACACCTTTTTATTTTATTGTATCATAATTCCACAACACACAACACAAAAAATAAAAAGGACGCTCCCGACATTCTCCATTAAGAGAAACATCTGAAACGTCCTATATATTATTATTATCTAACCATTAACACCCAATCCCATTAAACATTAAGCATTAACAACTTCTTTAACAGTCTTAACAACATTATCTACTGTAAATCCAAAATGCTCGAACAATGTAGCTGCTGGACCTGAAGCGCCAAAGCCTTCCATAGCGATAACCTTGCCGTCAAGACCTACATACTTGTACCAGCCAAAGTCTGAAAGTGCTTCTACTGCAACTCTCTTTCTAACAGCATTTGGAAGTACACTTTCCTTATATTCTGCTGACTGCTTATCGAAAAGCTCCATACTTGGCATACTTACAACTCTTACATCAATGCCTGATTTCTTAAGTTCTTCCTTGGCATTAACCGCAAGACTTACTTCTGAACCGCTTGCTATGATAATAGCATCTGGAACTGCCTTTTCTGACTCAGCAATTACATAGCCACCCTTAAGTGCATCCTTTGATGAGCCCTCCATCTGTGGAAGATTCTGTCTTGTAAGCACAAGTCCTGTTGGACCACATTCATTCTCTACTGCATACATCCAGGCTGCTGCTGTTTCTGTTCTGTCACAAGGTCTGAATACTGTGAAATCAGGAAGTGAACGGAAAGCCGCAAGCTGTTCAATTGGTTCATGTGTTGGTCCATCTTCTCCTACACCAATGCTGTCGTGTGTGAATACATAAGTAAGTGGAAGCTTCATAAGTGCTGAAAGTCTTGCCATTGGCTTAACATAATCACTGAACACGAAGAATGTTGCAACAAATGCTTTTAAACCGCCGTGAAGTGCAAGTCCATTACCGATTGCCGCCATAGCCTGCTCTCTTACACCAAAATGAAGATTAGTTCCAGCATAATTATCCTTAGAGAAATCACCGGCATCCTTCATATTAGTCTTATTAGATGGTGCAAGGTCTGCTGAACCACCTATTAAATTAGGCATTGCCTTTTTAATCATATTAAGAATAGTTCCGCTTGTGCTTCTTGTAGCTTCTGGCTTATCACCTTTTGCCCAATATTCATCAGAATTGAACAAATCGGACATATCATATCCATCAAAGTAATTATCCCATAATTCTTTCATTTCTGGATACTTCTCCACATATGCAGCAAAAAGTTCATTCCATTTATCCTCTGCCTTTGCCATATTATCAGCAAGTTCCTTGTAATGGTCATATACTTCCTTAGGAACTTCAAAATCACCCTTGCAAGGCCAGTTAATATTTTCCTTAAGAGCAGCCACATTATCAACACCAAGAGGTTCTCCGTGTGCACTTGCCTTGCCCTGCTTAGCTGGACAGCCATAACCAATAAGTGTATTAACCTTAATAAGAGATGGTCTTGTCTTATCAGCCTTAGCTTCCTCTATTGCCTTGCCGATTGCTTCAAGGTCGTTGCCGTCCTCAACTTCTATTGTCTGGAAACCAAATGCCTTAAATCTTGTAACTACATCTTCTGTAAATGCTATATCTGTGCTTCCCTCAATAGATATATTGTTTGAATCATAGAATACAATAAGCTTTGAAAGTCCTAGTGTACCAGCAAGTGAGAAACACTCTGATGAAATACCTTCCATCATACATCCATCTCCACCAAGTACATAAGTATAATGGTCTACAACCGGAAAGCCTTCCTTGTTAAATACTGATGAAAGATGTGCCTCTGCCATTGCCATACCAACTGCCATTGCCATGCCCTGTCCTAATGGACCCGTTGTAGCCTCAACACCTACAGTATGTCCATATTCCGGATGACCCGGTGTGAGTGAACCAAACTGTCTGAAATTCTTAACTTCTTCAAGCGAAAGATTCCCTATTCCAAATAAATGGAATAATGAATAAAGAAGCATTGAGCCGTGTCCACCTGATAGCACAAATCTATCTCTGTTAACCCAGTCTGGATTGTGTGGATTATAATTCATATGTTTTGCAAATAATTCATAAGCAACAGGTGCTGTTCCAAGTGGTAATCCAGGATGTCCTGAATTAGCTTTCTGTATCGCATCAGCGGATAAAACCCTGATTGCGTTTACTGACATTTCTTCAATATTCATAAGTATCCTCCATTCTTGTGCATATGCACACTATAAGTTATATTTTATTATCAATCTTTAAAATCTGCTTCTGTAAGGAATATAACATCTCCTCGTTCACTACGCTTCTTCTTAAGTCCTCCAAAGAACTTTCTTGATGCTCTCTTTTCAGAGTTGGCAATTGCCCTGTTGATAATCTCTTTAATATCATCAAGCTTGATATTATCATTAACACTATGAAGCTTGTCAATCTTTAAATACAGTTCAAGAAGTGCATCATCATCAACCTCATACTGTCTCTTTCTTGCAAAACGCTTTGCCATATCAACAAGTTCATTAACTGTGTACTGTTTTAATGTAATTCTATGGTTAAATGTCTTTACCATATCCGGATTAAAGTTCACAAGCACATTCATCTCTGCATCTGAATCTTCAAATATAACAACCATTCTATCTGTATCTTCGTTAAGACAGGATATAATCTCATTAATCCTCTTAGGCTGTATTGTGCCTGCACCTTCAACGATAAGAGCTGTACCCTTAAGCTTGCCCATAGCTTTGGTTATGCCTCTCTGGTTAATACTCTCGCCAGATGTCTTGGCAATCTTCTTTGGTCTGTCAGGATATACATAATTAATAGCTCTTACAATTGTTCTGGCAAGATCTGTCTTATCAGAGCTTGAATTACCTGATATAAGGATGTTACCACACGAAGAATTAGTCATAGCCATCTCTTCATCAAGTGAATCAAATAAATCTACAAGCTGTTCTTCAAGTCCAGGCATCTCTCTGTATTTTTTAAATATCTTAGCAAGCTCCCCGGATAATTTCTTATCATTATGCCAAGCCCTGTCATTGTCATCTTCATTATTCATTGAAGATACATTGAACTTCAGATTCATACCCGGCGTAACAAAATCTGTAGCCGCAATCTCTGGCTCAACGGCTCTGCTGTACTCCGCTTCTGAATCATTAACGTTGTTATAATTGTTAAGAACCTCATCTGTTACTGGCTCAAAATGTGTTGTGTTAAGAGTGAGTTCTTCATTCTCAGGTTCAGCGGCTTTTTCATTAACAGTATCTGATACTTCTGGTCTTTGCCATTCGCTGTCGTCCTGTGTCTGTTCACTATTATTGGCAATTACATTACCACTCACCGCTTCAACATTATTGGCAACTGTATTACCACTCACCGCTTCACCGTTATTAACAACTGCACTACCGCTCACTGCTTCGCTATTATTAACATCTTCTGCCACTTTTAAAGCTTCTCTGGCTTTCTCAAGCTCCTGTGTCATTGTCTGATCTAATATAAACGAAGCCTTTCCTGTTCTCATAGCCAGATCTCTCTTAGCCGCACCAAGTAAAACCTCTGCATCAGCTAATCTCTTAGCCTCTCTCTCACTGAATTCTGTTCCCTTTCTTAAAGCCTCTTCTTTCTTCATGGCAACAATCTTCTCGTAAGCTTCACTCTTCTCATCTTTCTCATCAAGCATACGCTCTAACTCAACCTTAGAGAACTCTCTTGTATCCTGCTTGCCATACTTTTCTTCTCTTACAGTTTCCATCCAGTCAGCTATGCTTAACTGTCCTTCAATCTGCTCATCTTCTATGTTCTCTGCTTCATCATCTGCGTAAACAGTATTAGCATTTCCTGCATTACTATCTGCTGTGCCATCAGTTCTTGACTCACTTGTCTTTGCCGGACTCTCATTCAATGCTTCGGACATTCCTGTCTTTCTTTCAAATGGAGGCTTAAATGACTCCTCATCACTAAATATATCATTAATATTCTTAGCAAGTTCTTCCTGAATATTATGAGTATCATAAAGGTTATAATTAGGTACTTTAACCTCTATGTCCATAGCATCAGCTTTCTCATCAATACGCTTTCTTGCCGCCTCCCGTGCTTCTTCTTCGTCTTCCTTGGTAATCTTATCACAGCTGTTCTCAATATTTCTTTTTGCGTTCTCGATAAGCTCCTTTAATGACATAGAAGCCTTGCTGACATTCTCATTAAGCTTCTTATCTGCATTCTCATCTAATATTCTGTTGTCCTGCTCTTTTTCAAGCTTTGCAACACTCTCATCTGCAGAATTCCCTTCTGCTTCCTGTCTTCTAAGAGCATTTACAATTGACTCTTTTAATGCACTGCTCTGGTCATTCTGGACAAGATCCATTGATAAACCAGATGTATCTTTTACACCAGCTACGTCTGAACTTCCCGCCACATTAACATTTCCTGTTAAACGGTCATTTCCTGCATAATCATTATTCCCCGCTGGCTGTTCACCTGCAACAGCTTCAGAGTTAAATCTTAAAGCTTTATCATCCGCATTAGAATACATACTGCCTGAAGCCTTGTTAGAAAGTGCTGCTTTGTTTGAATCAGCTTTATCATCTTCATCAAGCAGATCTCCGACTTCGTCCTTTTTAAGACGTGCAAGCTCCTTCTGCTCCATAAATAATCTTTCTTTATTAGCTTCTTCATCAGACTTTCTTGCGTTAATCTCACTTAAAATCTTCTTCTGTGTGTTAGTCATAGTAACACCCATCTTTTCCTTAAGCTTTACAGCTTTCTCTACATATATGCCATCCTGAAACCATAATACAAGGTTATCACAGGCCTTAGAACAATCTTCTTTTCTTCCTGTCTTGTAATATAATTCAGCAAGCTCATACATATATTTCTCGTCAATCTCAGCTTCCTTATACTTTTCAAGTATATCAACAAGCTCAGTATCAGGTGCATCCTGTGCCCTTCTTAAGTCGTAATATAAAATATACTTATTAACATCGTGTACTGATAATTTAGCGTATTCCCTGTATAATTCTTCAGCATTTTCAAAATCGTCAACTTTGATAAAGAATTCTGTGAGCTTATATATAAGCTTTCTGCCTCCAAGGTTACGGTTGTATGCAAGAATTGCCATATCTCTTGCTTCTTCGTAGTCTCCTGCCGCTTCCTGTACATTAATTATCGTTGCAAGCGTAGACCAGTCTTTTACTTTATTCCAGTTCATCTGCTTTGCAATCTCTGCTGCCTGCTTATATTCTTTCTTAGCTGCAAGCTTCTTTATCTGTTCCAACTTTATATTAAACTCATATTTATCCACGTTAAAGACCTCCATTATGTCAATGAATCGACCCTCAAATTCCAATAATACGGCATATTAATGCCAATTTAAACATTCCGTATAATTTTATCACAGTAAAGTATCCTTGTAAACCTGCTATATGAAATCAAAGCTTGCCTGTTCATAGTCCATTCTTGTGTATTCCAATTCAGTCTCTTTAACATTACTATAATAGTCAACAACAACTGTCTGCTGCCTTTTGTCTGCCATCTTCTGCCCAAGTATATAATTAACATCAAACCTTGAGGTAATTGCCGGTGTTGCACCTCTTGCAGGAACAATGAGCTGTACATGGTTTACTGCAAGCAGTTTAAAGATTGGCTCCCATATATATATATCCTTTGCCGCACCAAATGGATTATCTATAAATATAGTCTTACCCAAAGGCTGTCCATCTGATACTGTGTTCATATTGGAAATATAATTAATAATAGCTATAAGGAACTGTATATATATCCCCTGCGACTGTCCTGTTGAGCCTACAGCTTCCTCATATCTTAAATATCTGCTCTGGTCTTTTATTCTCTCTCTCTTGTAAAGATTAATTCTTACTGAATTCATATCCGTTACAATTACTGAGAAAAGCCGTTTCCATGAAAGCCTGCTTCTTATATATCTGAAACGTTCTTCCTGCTCCTTAAAGCTTTCTGCTGCAACAATTGTCTCATCAATGTAAGCTGACATTCTGTCCTTATACATTTCTTCCCTAACATAAGGAATATAAAGCCCGATTATTGCAATATCTTCATTGTCCATTCTGATATGCGAAAGCTTTGGAAGTCTTTCAAGCTCAGTCTTTATATTACAGCAGGTCTGTATACATCTGTTCTCAAAGTTATCCTTGATACGTTCCATATCCTCTATTCCCTTGTGAACACGCTCTTTCTCAAGTTCAATAAATGAATTCGTATCCTCTATTGATTTAACAAGCTGTTCTGTCTTTGCGGCATTAACAGGAAGCTCAACCGATACATTAACCTCAACGGCAAGTTCAGCACCATTATAGTTCTTAAGTTCATCTATTAGCTTTGTTTTATATTTGTTGAACTCATCAGCTTTCTTGTATTCAAGCTTTAATATAGATGAATACTCTTTTGCTGTCTGCTCGTATTCTTTGGCAACACTTTCAAAATCTTTAATCTCAATGTCCGATTCTGATAATTCTGCATAATTCTCAATATCAATTCCTGCATTATATGTTATTCTTTCAAGGTCTTTTCTTATAAGCTGTATCTCTTTGAGTTCATCTGACATATGCTTTCTTAACTGTGCATACTTTTCTATATTCTTCTCTAATTCTGCTACTGCCACAGACATATCATCTGCGAACTTTTCAGGATTGTCACACTCAAATTCTTCATATCGTCCATATTTTTCTTCAATCTGACTCTTAGCATGTGCAATACTTCCCTCAAGTCTGTTAAGAAGTGCTTCTTTAGCTTCTGTCTCCCTGCTTCCTTCATCATATTCTTTCTGATACTCGTGCAGTTCATTATTAAGCCCCATAAGCTTTGTCCTGTCACTTACAGATATTGTTCCAGTCTCATACATTCCCTTAAGTTCTTCTAATGTATGACCTCTGTACTCAATAGCTTCAATACATTTATCAACAGAAGCTTTCAGGTGCTTTCTAAGATTTTCCTTATCAGAAACATCTGAATTCTTATTAGATAAAATGTCTTTAAGACCTGTTATCTTAGCGGTAAGTTCGTCAGGGTTAATCTTATCCGCTCCATCATTATTATAATCAATGCCCTCATTGTAAAAATGCGACACTGTATTTTCCCAGACGCTTACAAGCTCTGAATACTGATTATCAACATTAGTCTTATACTCATCTGCCTTAATATAGTCTTCTCTTATTTTATCAAGATAATCTGCACATTCTATAATCTGTGCTTCGGCAGCCTTAAGCTTTTCAGTAAGCTGTTTTAATGTCACATATCCCGCCGTTACCCTCTCATTTACAACTGCAATTTCTTCATATCTGCTTATGTTTAATTCAACAGACTTCTTGGACTTTCTGACATTTTCAAGTTCTGCCATATCCTGTGACTTCTTATCATTATATCGTCCAAGCTCTGCTCTGTATGTAGCGATATTCTCTTTGATGTCATTTTTTCTCTTAAGAAGCTCCTCAGGTGCATCAAGCTTTTCCGCTGATGTATCACCAGCATTAACCGAAAGCACATAATCTTCAAGAACTGTCTGCTTTCTGCTATTAAGCTTTGTTATGGTATCGTTAAGATTATCAAGTTCTTCCCTTAAAATGCGTACCTTTACATCACGTCTTTTATCGTCTGTAAGATAACTTATGTCATTAAATGCAAATATAACTTTATCGCTGTTTATATTAACATTTTCATCTTTAAGTGCCTCTGCACTTATTACCGGATATACAGCACTATCCTGTGTTTCAGTTTCCAGTTCCGCTTCCTTTAACCTGTCAAAACCACTGTCAATTACAAAGCTGTACTGGATAAATGGTATTCTTTTAACAATATCTTTTCTCTGCTGTTCGCTTACATTTTCAAGATACTTATAACCTTCTGTTACAGCTTCACCGCACACTGATTTAAGATATTCCCTGAACTTATTGTAAGAAGGATTGTCTATATAATAAGAACCTGCACTTACTGCTTCTATAAGTTTTCCAAGCTTAACTGCCTTCTGGCTGTCTTCATTATATTTGTCATTCATTCTTAAGAATTCTTTGAAAATGCCTTCTTTTAATCTGTCAGCTCCTCCAATTCCATATATTCTCTGCAAATCCTTAAGCTTGCTCTCATTCTCCTGCCTGCTTATAATCTGTGATTGAAGTTGGTCAATTCTTTCATCTAACTCGCAATATTAGACTCAGCAATATTAATCTTTTCCTCTGTCTTGTATACCGACTTGGTTGTTTCTTTAATGTTTTCCTCTAAAAGAGCCTCCGCCTTAAGAATACCATTATGCTGTACCCTTAATTCCTCTATCTTGGATATAATATCATCAACAATCAGTATTCCATAAGCGTCAGCAAGCCTTTTAAGCTCTTTCTCGTCCTTTTCAATATGCTGTTTTACAGTGCTTTCCTGCCCATGTATAACAGCACAGTTATTCTTTGCTTCCTGATGTTTATCGTCTGCCTTTTTAAGTTCATCTCTTAAATTCTTCTCATCTATAGCTGCTTTAGCTGTCTTGTCTGAAAGTTCTTTTTCTGCCTTGTCATAATACT
>ENA-OPYX01001032-OPYX01001032.1-human-gut-metagenome-genome-assembly--contig:-NODE-1032-length-15657-cov-3.940567_pt1 | contig 15657 bp, 7 predicted proteins | sample MGYA00242639_ERZ504486 | MGnify/ENA primary metagenome ERZ504486 (study PRJEB26092, sample SAMD00036296) | human gut metagenome | host: Homo sapiens | study: EMG produced TPA metagenomics assembly of... | reverse complement strand
TCTTTACATTCTTCGCCGGTTCTCTTCTCCACTAAATCTTTACCAACAACAGATTTGGTGTCCATAGCTACTAAAGTGGTTATACGGTCACCACGATGGATATCCAATGCTTGTGCTACAGGACCCAGGCCGTGAGTGGCATATACATCACCCCGGTGTTTCATGTTATAATCCAAACGCCATCCCAGTTTGTCTTCTTTGCCGTTTTTCCAATAATGATCCCAAAACGGGCTTAAATTGTGAATGTAGGCTCCTTGGGCACGGATTACTTCGCCAAATACACCTTGTTGTGCCATATTCAGTGTATTCATTTCAAACCAGTCATAGCAACAGTTCTCAAGAATCATGCAATGCTTGCGGGTTTTTTCACTCAGGTTGATTAAGTCCCAGCATTCTTGTAGGTTCATGGCCGAGGGAACTTCAATAGCTACATTTTTACCGTTTTCCAATGCGCATTTTGCTACCGGGAAATGATGCAACCAGTCTGCGGCGATATAAACTAAATCTATGTCTGTACGTTTACATAATTCTTCATATCCCTTTTCTCCGGAATAAATGGCAGCTTTCGGCATAGATGCTTTCTTTAGGATATCCTGACATTTTTCTGCACGGGATGCTTCATAATCACAAAGGGCCACAATTTGTGTACCGGGAATATAAGTGAAGCGCTCTACGGCTCCGGGGCCTCGCATTCCCAATCCGACAAATCCTACGCGGACTACCTCCATTTTAGGGGTGGTTAAGCCTAATACGCTTTTCTGGCCGGCCGGACGTTCAGGAGTATCAATCACAATGGTTCCTTTGTCCCATGTCCAGGAATCTCCTGAACTTACGGTTTGTGCTGTCGTGGTTTGTGGTAAACACATGCATAGGGTTGTACCCATACATAAGCTTATCATCAATGATTTAAAGGTTCTCATACTTTTTGAATTTAAAGATTAAAATTAATAATAAGAGTTATTTGTATTTCAAGGGAGTATAGCAATCGACATGCTTTTCTGGTTCATTAGAAAAGGCTGCCTTCTGTTTTACGTTCTCCATTGTATCTATTTAATTTTAATGGGCATTTCCGTGATAAAGAAATACCAATTTTTTATATAGTTTCATCCTCTAACGTTGCTTGGGTAAAGCACAAAAGAGCGTTCTATTTGTTCTTACATTAGAAATAAGAATCTTTTATTTCGTGGTCAAAGATAGTCATTCCTTTTAAATTACATGCATGAATTTCCTATCTTTCTTATGTGTAATTGCAAAATAAAATAAGGCTTGTCAATAGTAGTAGGAAGGCAGAGGGTTGAAAAAAAGGGCCTGATGTATTAACATCTGGGTTGTTGCCGATTTCTTACATAAAATAGGATGGCTTTGGAAAGTTTGGATGATATTTAGTGAACAATGTTTTTAATACAAATAGCAGATTATTTGATCAATTATTTTATATGAGAATGAATTGATTTACAGTTGTTTGTCTTCTTTTACTGAATTTGAGTAAAAGAAATACCTAAATTAGTAAGGAACTTTATTGACTTGTTCTTATGTTTGTGGTGTTAATTTTAATTTAAGATAATGTAAATTATGAAAAATGCCAAAACGTTAATTAAAAGTCAATGCAGGAATACGCATCAAGCCTTGATGTGCTTTCTTTGCTTCTTTTTCTTTTTTGCAGGAATGCATCAAGTGGTACATGCTGTTCCAGATGTTGCAATGAAGATAGATCAGGATGTGCACATTACTGGTATCGTACAAGATACCAATAAAGAGCCTATGATTGGAGTATCGGTAATGGTGAAAGGTACTACGAATGGAACGGTCACCGATATTGATGGAAACTATAGCTTGTCGGTGCAGGGATCTAAAAGTGTATTAGTATTCTCATTTGTAGGATATGTAACCAAGGAAGTGACTGTTGGAAGTCAGAAAACGATCAATGTAACTTTGGCTGAGGATTCTAAAATGATAGATGAAGTAGTGGTGATTGGTTTCCAGTCACAGAAAAAAGGGAATTTGACCGCTGCAGTAGCTTCTGTCAGTGCAGAGACACTGGAAGACAGACCGGTTGCTAATATAGGACAAGCTTTGCAAGGCATGGTTCCTGGCTTGAACATCAGTATTGAAGGCGGTGACCCTAACAAAGTTCCGAATTTAAATATTCGTGGTGCCACGACATTCCGTCAGAGAGGTTCATCCAATGACGATAAAAACAAATTTGATGTAGTTTCCGGTTCTCCGCTGATCTTGATGGATGGTGTGGAAATTACTGCTGAAGACTTGAACCAGTTAAACCCGAATGATATAGATAATATGTCGTTTCTGAAAGATGCTTCCGCTTCGGCTATTTATGGTACCAGAGCTACTTTCGGTGTGATATTGGTTACCACCAAATCGGGAACCTACAAGCAGAAAGCGAAAATAGATTATTCTTATAATCTGGCTTTCGACCAGCCATACGAATTGCCCGATATTTTGGATTCTTATCATATTTACAAAGCTGGTGCGGATAAAAGATTGTGGACCGGTGAAATCACTGAATACACCCAGCATGACAAGGATATGATGGAAAATATGATGGCATATATCAAAGATCCCGTAAATAATAAACCTTATTATATGGAAGGTAGTGCCATCCAGTGGGTAGGCAATACGAATCCATATAAAGAATTAGTGAAAAACTGGACTCCTACCCAAAAGCACAATCTTTCTATCAGTGGTGGCGGTGACAAAATCAGTTATTACATTTCTTTGGGTATGCAAGACCAGAAAGGTATGTATAAAATCAGAACCGATGAATTGAAAAGATACAATACCATGCTTAGTGTGAACGCTAAAGTGAATGATTGGTTCACGGTGGCAGCCAAGGCTTCCTATAATGTATTTGATTATGAGGGACCGACCCAACAGACAGATGGAATGAATCTTTGGCAATATGCCAAAACCTATTATCCGGAAAACTTTATTTATCAGCCGGTGCTGACAGGAGCAGACGATCCGTTACCCAACTATGTGACAGAAAATCCGGTGAGTTATTTATATGCAGGTGGTCGTAGTGTTACTTCCAGAAGGAAAACAATTCTTTCTATCAGTCCGGAATTTACTATCTTGCCCAAGATATTGAAGATAAAGGCTGACTTGTCTTTCACTCCGACTAGTTATCAGAAAGAAAAGACTCATCCTAAACAAGCGCGTGTTAATAATTCATGGACTGCTCTTGAAACTCGTTGGGCTACCGAAAATAGCGGAGAGGTGGTACGCACTACTACAGACAGGTATGCCATCAACGTATATGCTGATTATAACCAGACCTTCAAAGAAAAGCATAATGTTTCTGTGCTTCTGGGTGTCAATCAGGAACAAGAAACTTATGCCGGTTCTACCCTTTATTTGACCAAAATGCTTGATCCATACATTCTGAATCCTGAATTGGTGGAAGACGTAACGGCAAACACTTCAAGCAATTATCATCATGAGGTAGCGTCAAGGGCGTTGTTTGGCCGTATCATGTATAATTATATGAGCAAATATCTGATAGAAGTGGATGCCCGTTACGATGGTAGTTCCAAGTTTCCCAAAAACTCTCGTTTCCAATTCTTTCCTACTGTTTCATTAGGATGGAGAGTTTCGGAAGAGAAATTTATGGACTGGACAAGAAGTTGGCTGGACAATTTCAAAATCAGAGCATCGTGGGGACGTTTGGGTAGCCAGCCTGATACGGAATATCCTTATCAGTCTGTTTTCGGAACCGAGCAGGGATACTTCTTGTTTGACGGAACACGTTATCCCACCGGTATCGTTACTCCTTCATTGATCAATCCTGAATTGACTTGGGAAAAATCAACGACCAAGAACCTTGGTTTTGATTTCACTTTCTTGCAGAACCGGTTGACGTTCTGTGCCGATATTTTCGAAAGAAAGGTGACTGACATTTTGATTCCGGGAGGAAAAGATTATCCGGCTTTGATTGGTGATGATAATCTACCTTTTGAAAATGCGGGAGTGCTGAAAACTACCGGCTTTGAACTTCAGGCAAAATGGTCAGATAAACTGTCAAACGGATTTGCTTATAGTGTGGGTGTTGCCCTTTCGGATGACAAGGCTGAAGTTTTAAGTTATCCTTCCAATCCTACCAATAAGATTGGTGACGGTGTATTGTACAAGGGATATACCGTAGGAGATATTTGGGGATATGAAACCGGAGGTATCCTTCAGGAAAGTGATTTTGACGGGGTAGGTCCCAACGGAAAACCTTTGTACCATGGAGCCTATTTCAAGGGTGGACAGCCCTATCCAGGATACGTTTGGTATCAAGATCTGGATCATGATGGTGTGATTACCAGTGGCTTGAGTACGGTGGATGATCCAGGAGACAAAAAGGTAATAGGTAATAATGCACCGCGTTATCGTTATAACATTACCGCCAACTTCCAGTACAAAGGATTTGACCTGGATTTGATGTTCCAAGGTGTAGGTAAAAGAGATTATTGGTTGAAGGATGTTTCCAGTTACTGGGGTGGAGGAGCCGGTTCATGGGAAACATACAATCAGTCATGGACGCCCGAAAGAACAGATGCCAAATTCCCCATGTATGGTTCCGGAATCGGCAGCTATGCTCAATCAGGCTATTTGCTTGATGCTTCCTATATCAAATTGAAACAGGTGATCTTGGGGTACACTTTCCCGAAAGCATTGATTGGCAAAGTAGGTTTGGAGAAGTTAAGACTGAATATAGCCGCTTATAACTTGTTTACTCTTTCGGATGTGCCCAAGTATTATGATTCGGACTATCTGTCTGACGCATATCCCCCTAAACGGACGTTTAGTGTAGGAATTCAAGTAGGTTTTTAACGTTTTAAATCAATAGAAGTTATGAAAAAATATTCAATTATAGCTTTATTCGTGGCTCTGGTAGTATCTCTGTCGTCTTGTAACGATGACTTTATGCAGCGGAACCCGATAGATGATATGGCCGATGGTACGTTCTTTACGAAAGAAGCCGATTTGCAGCTATATCTGGACGGAATTTATAGATATTATGTATATGGTCACGGTCACGGTGGAACTAACAGTACCACACATGATAAAGGTTTCTTGGCAGTGAAGGCAGGCAGCCAAATAATCTTTGGAGATGCTTTTAGTGACAATACTGTTTATGCAGGCGATATTGATGGTAAGTTGGGAGGTACTTATGACACTCCGAATTCGGCTTCCAAGAATTTTGACACACCCTGGCAGTGGGAAAAACTTCGTAAAGTAAACTATTTTCTGAATCATTACACAGAAGTAGGAGATCCTGAATCATTGAAAAAATATGCTGCCCAAGCTTATTTCTTCAAAGCATGGGATTACTATATCAAGCTGGTGGCTTTGGGCGAAGTGCCTTGGCTGGATAAAGAACTGGATACGGCTTCTCCCGAGTTATACGGTCCACGTATGCCCCGTACGGAACTGGTAGAAAATATCTTGAAATGTTTTGATTTTGCTGTTGAAAATCTGGAAGATAATGATAATTCTTGCGGATACATCAATCAGGATATGGCTTTGTTCCTGAAATCTCGCTTCTGTCTGTTCGAAGGCACTTTCCGGAAATATCATACAGAATTGAATTTGGGCTCTACTGCCAGTAAATTCTTGGAAATGAGTCGTGATGCAGCAAGGCTGATTATGAATAAGGACAGATATCATCTTTTCAAAAATGCGTCGGGAGATGCCTACTGGCAGTTGTTCGTACAGAAGGGAACACCTGAACTGGAGGGTAATGAGGAAACGATTCTTGCACGTGTATATGACGGTGTGAAGTTAGGACATGATAACCCGCGTTATTGGGGAATGAATAATCATACACGTTACTGTATGGGAGCTCCTGTATGTATGCTTGAAGAATATTTGTGTGAAGACGGACGCCCTATTTACATTGGAGGCAGTGAAGGTAATTATGAAGTAAACCCTTTGTTCAAAGGATATGACGGTATGTGGGAGGAACTGGACAATCGCGATCCTCGTTTGAAACAAACAGTTTGTAAACCAGGTGAATATGCTTCTATTTTTGATATGGACGACAATACCTATGGTTTGGAAGAAACCGGGGTGATCTATCCAATGATTACTTATGCTACCGGTGGTGGATCTCCGATGAAGCACTATAATTCTACAGTGACCGGTTATCGTTTTATCAAGCACTGGATGCCCGATTATGCAAACTGGGAAGCTAATCCCAAAGGGGTGCAGACAGCCCACATGTTCCGTTACGGGGAATTGTTGCTGATTTATGCGGAAGCTAGGGCTGAGTTGGGAGAAATCACCAATGAAGATTTGGATATTACGATCAATGCATTAAGAGAAAGAGCCGGATACGACTTTGCCAAATATCCCAATGCCCGACTGACTTTGTCCAACATTCCGGCTGATCCACGTCTGGATGCTATCTATGCGCAAAAACTGGATTATTCCGTATCTCCTATTCTTCGTGAAATAAGACGCGAACGTCGTGTGGAAACGATGATGGAAGGCATGCGTTATGAGGATTTGATGAGATGGAAAGCTGGTAAATTATTCACAGTTTCAGTGAGAGGAATGAAAATGACACCTGAAAAGATTGAATTGTACAGTAAGAACCGTAATGATGAAACGTATAAGGATTATCCGTACAAGGTGACGGTTCCTATAGGAGAAGTAGGTAATCAGGTGATTGTGGATGCAGAAGGATTCATTATTCCTTGGCCTACCTCTACCACTGTTATCAACGGCGTGCGTCCTTGGGATGACAAACGTTACTATTATCCGATACCTCTGAATGAAATGCTGATGAATCCGGAACTGAAGCAGAATCCGGGTTGGAAAGACATTAATAGATAACCTATAAATATAACGCAAGATTATGAAAAAAAATATATATTTCTTAGTAGGAATGTTTTCATTCGGAGCACTGTGTACGGGGTGCAGCGATGATGACAACACAGGCAAAGCGGTAAATATTACCGTGAATAATGCTACGAATATTGAAAGCGATATCTTCGGGATTGATGTGACGGAAGGACAGCCTCTGCAACTAAAACCGTTCATCATGCCTGAGAGTGCAAGAGAAAACGCTGTCAGTTACCACTTTGCAGGAGAACCCACTGGAGCGATTGAATTGAGTGAAAGCGGTTTGATTACTCCTAAATTAACTACACCTGCCGAAGGGGATATCCCGTTTCCATTGGGTACGGATACGATTATCGTCAGGGTGGACGACGGTTCGGGTACATACGTCAGATATCCGGTCCGGGTTATTAGTAATGTAGTTATTGTTTCAAGTATCACGATTCAGTCCGCTGGACAAAGTGTGGAAGTGGAGAATGGTAAGACATTCAATCTGGCTCAATATGTAGCAATCAATCCGAGTAATGCCACCGACAAGAGCGTGACCTATTCGTCGCAGGACGAAACAGTGGCTACAGTTGACCCGAACGGAGTAATAACGGTAATAGGAGAGGTTGGACAGGCTACAACTATTACGGTAACCGCAAATGATAGAGCAAAATGTCAGCCAACTTGTAGAGTGAAAGTAGCGGCTGAAGCTCCCATATATGTAGGCTTTTCCTTTCTCTGATAATTGGAAATACTCAAGTAATATAGGTACGAAAGAAGGGGACATGAAGAATCTGTTTGATGATAAGAATTCAACTTTTTGGTGTCCCGATATCTTAACTCGTCCCATTTATGATCCGGTATGTTATCTGGATATTGACTTGGGGGAAGTGATCAAGTTCGGTCAATTGGGATACAGGCATCGTAGTTTGAATTATTCCCATCTGCAATGCCATAGCTTTAAACTAGAGGCAAAGAAAGAGGCGGGTGATGCTTGGAGCGACTTGGGAGTACAAGTCACAGCACCTTTGAAGGTAGATGATTACCAATTGTTCTCTGTTGAACCGATAGAGGCCAGATATATCCGCATAACCTTTATCAAAGGTCATTTAAGAGAAGGTCAGACTGATTGGAATTATTCAGAAGCAGGAAATGTTTCTGTTGGAGATTTGCAAGTATTCATTTATAACAGATAAATGATTTAAAACATAGAAGGGGAATCTTTGCAAAGATTCCCCTTCTATGTTTTATTTTTTACAATGCTATCTTTTCCTTACTTTTGTATTTATTATCAATTTCAACTTTTAACTCAATAAGCCAACATGAAAAGCAGATACTTATTATTCTTTCTTATCCTTATATACATAATTTCCCCATGCACCGCTACCGGAGACTATAAATTCCGGACAATGTCGCCTAGCGGTGGCTTTTATTATGATGGCATAAAGGCTATAGAGCAGGACAAGGAAGGTTTTATCTGGACGATGATGGATTATGAACTTTATCGCTTCGATGGGTATCATTACAAAAAATATTATCCCTATTTTGCCTCGATGGCGCCTACAAAAAGGTGGATATTCAATAATATGGCATCCGATTTATTAGGGTATCTTTATGTCAATACGAACAATGGCGTTTATCGTTATGACCGGAATTCGGATCAGTTTGAAAAAATCTATGATCCGGTAAGCCATATCAAGGTAGATAAGGCAAACAATGTATGGATCCGGATCAAAGAAAAATGGAGTATTCTGAATACACAGACCGGAGAATTGAATACTCCCAATTATGATGGGAAAGCAGCGGGTGGCGTCAATACCGCCTTTTGTATTTATAATAATGATCTGTATACATTTATAGGACAAAAAGTATATCGTTTCAATTACGCAAAGAATGAATTTGTCTTTTGTCTCACATTGCCCGACTCGGATGGAAATATTCGTTTTGCACAGGCATACATGGGGAAGTTATGGATATTCGTCAACAATTCTGGATTATATAAAATAGATATGTCTACCTTTAAAATAGAAGACCATTATACATTGCTTACTGACTATGAAGGAAATTCATTGCGGACATTCTATATTGACAAAAAAGGTTATATCTGGTTTGGAACAATTGATGGCATTTATATATTCGATCCTACAGACGGTAAGTTGTCACACAATAAACATTCCAGAACAGATCCATTCAGTTTGCCGAATAATTCCATTTGGGAAATCAGTGAGGACCGGCAGGGTAATATATGGATTGGTACGTATTCGGGAACTTTATGCTATGTGAATATTGATGAAAACAATGCCTTCAAGACATACCATCCTCAAAATAGCGGATTGAATCATACCCCGGTCAGTGCGTTTGCCGAAGATCAACAGTATCTGTGGGTAGGTACGGAAGGGGGTGGTATAAACCGGATGAATAAAGCCACGGGAGAATTCAGCTATATTACAAGTGCAAACAGCATCACTTCCAACAATATAAAGTCATTGATTACGGATGCTGGTCATAATTTATGGATCTCTACATTTATGGGGGGATTGGATTTGTATAATGTCGGTCGGCAGAAGGTGACTAATTTCAAGCATACCAAAGGTGCTCCTCATTCCTTGCTGGTGAATGATGTGCGGAAGACGATTCTTGAAGGGGACTCAGGAATGTGGGTCGCTTATCAATATCAAAAGGCGGAAGTGTCTTATTTTTCGTTTCGCGAAGAATCGTTCACCCATTTCAGTTTGGACAGTATAAGTAATAATTCTTATTTGTTTGATATTCTTCGTCAAGGGGAAAAAACATTGTGGGCCATTAGTAACGAAACCCTTTATCGCTTGGACATAGATAAGCATGTCGTCGAGAAAATGATTCCTAATGATTCTACCTATTTGGGATTGTTTACTTTCTGTCTGGATGATTCCGGAAATATTTGGATTGGTACCATTGGTAACGGACTCATTAAATTTGATACCAATACTTCCCGTTTTATATCTTTGAAAGATGTATTGCAACAAAGTGTTTATTCCATTTATAGTATCTGTTATGATGACGGGAACATTTGGATGGGAACCGATGATGGGCTATATTGTTATAATATTGTAGGTAACCGATTGATGAATTTTGATAAAAGAGAAGATACACAAGGGCAAGTTTATTATCCTTTGGCCTGTATGAAAGGAATGGACGGCTTGATTTATTTTGGCGGGACAAATGGTTTTACCGTTATTGACCCCAAAAAGATTTCTTATAACAGTTATAAGCCCAGAGCGATTATTTCTGATTTTTTCATCGATCATACATCCACTCATCCCCATTATTTGTTTGATAATTCACTTCATGAAATAATCCTTGAGTATGATCAGACTAACTTTGGTTTCCAATTTTCTTCAGACAATTACCATATTCCTGAAAAGAACCGGTTTAAATATAGGTTGAGAAAGTATGATGATCATTGGATTACTACGAATGCACAGAATCGTATTGCCATGTATTCAAAAGTACCAGCCGGAACTTATTATTTCGAAGTTTATGCTGCCAATAATGATGGTGTGTGGAGTGATACCCCTACAGTGATTAAAGTAATCAGAAAAACTGCCCCTTGGTATAGTTGGCCAGCATATATCCTCTATGCCTTAATGATTATAGGTCTGATTTACTTGATTTGCAGACATTATGCTGACAAGAAAAAACTAAAGTTACAACTCTACTTGGAGAATATAGAAAAAGATAAAAAGGAACAGATCCATCAGGCACAACTGCGCTTTTTTACTAATATTTCGCATGATTTCAGGACTCCGCTTTCTCTTATCATAGCCGCTTTAGACAAATTGCGACGGGAAGGTTTGAAAGAATATTATTATCGGATATTGAATGGCAATGCACAGCGTCTCTTGAACTTGGTGAACGAACTGATGGATTTCAGAACGGTAGAAAACGGCATGATGAAACTGGAATTGCAACCATTGGATATAAATCATATAGTCAAAGAAATAGCGAATGATTTTATAGACTATGCTGAACAACGCAAGATTGATTTTCAGGTGATTTGCGATACTGAATTACCTGTGACGATTTATGCGGATAGAAATATTGTTGAGAAAATAGTGATGAATCTGTTGAATAATGCATTTAAATATACGCCCGACAATGGAAAAATATTGCTGGAAACAAGAGGTCGAAAAGATTGTTTTACTTCAGAATATAAGAACAATTTTATAGTGGGCGAATGTGTTGATGATACTTTTTTCATCCTTGTCAGTGATACCGGAGTCGGTGTCTCTCATGATTCCATTAGTAGCGTTTTCGACAGATTTTATAAGGTGAATACTGTAAATACAGATTCGCATTTGGGAACGGGAATTGGATTGGCCCTTGTTAAAAGTTTGGTATTGCTCCATAAAGGCAGTATCTCTATTTTTAGTGAAAGAGGACGGGGTACTGATATGGTTGTCCGTCTGCCTCTTGATAGTGGTATGTTTAATGAATCCGATTTTATAAGGCATCAAGAAACGAGAGCTGAAGAAATAATCCGGACAGACTCGGAAGAAATGGCAACTTCTGTTGAAATGAAAGGGATGGAAGATGAATTGCTGCATTCAACTAAAAAGAAAATATTGATTATTGAGGATAATGAAGACTTGAGAATGTTGATTGCCGAATCATTGTCGGATGAATTTCAGGTAATGCAGGCTGGTGATGGAGTGGAGGCCTTAAAACTGATAGAACACACCGATTTTGATTTAATAATCAGTGATATTATGATGCCTAATAAAGATGGCATTTCTTTATGTAATGATATAAAAGGAGATATGAATACTTCACACATACCCGTTATATTGTTGACAGCGAAAACAAGTCTGGAAAGTAAGATTGAAGGAGTGGATTCCGGTGCTGATCTGTATTTTGAAAAGCCTGTTGATTTGACTTATCTGAAATTATCCATTCAGAATATATTTAGAAACCGGCGGCAACTGAAAGAGCATTATGCCAAAAATTATTATGCTGACAGCTGTGAATTATCTTCCAATGAACAGGATAATAAGTTTCTAAAACAATTTATTGCTTTTATTGAGGCGAACATGGATCAGTCCGAGATGGATATCAATCAGATTGCGGGAGAACTATCCATGAGTAGAAGTAAACTTTACACTAAGGTGAAAAGTCTGACGGGAAAATCTGTAGTGGAGTTTGTTTTGAATTGTCGTCTTCGTAAGGCGGCCAAGCTGATTATTGAGGAAAACATGACCATGAGGGAAGTTATGATGCATATCGGTATAGAGAGTCAGGCTTATTTTACTAATTCATTTAAAAAGGTATTTGGCGAAACACCCACAGCTTTTGCAGCAAAGCATAAAAAAACGACCCGTTAAATGAATCGGATAAAATAAATAGCGATTAGAGTAAGCTATCAGAAAGGCGAAATAGCTATTTTCGCATAAACTTTAAAAAAAATAATATAATGAAAGCACGCTTATCCATTCTGATAGTTACTCTATTACTGATACTGCCCAGCCGTGTGTCAGGAATCGGACCTGATACAATTTTTTCCGACCTACAGAAAATCATGGAACGAGTAGCGGATTGGCAGATCAATAATTTTACTTATCAAAAGACAGGCAATCTGCATGATTATGGTATTGATGCATGGACCAATGCAGTACTTTATGCAGGTATGTTGAAGTGGGTTCAAACAACAGAAGTACCTTCTACTTATCTTGATTGGTTAATGAAAATAGGAGAAGAGAATGAGTGGTCCGTTCCTGCAAACTTTGCTGACTACCCGAAATATCAATATTACCATGCAGATGAATTATGCATAGGACAGTTTTATCTGGGTATGTACGATCGTTATAAAAAAGATGCGATGCTTCATGCTGTGCAAGAAAGAGTAGACTGGATTATGAACCATCCGGCAGATACCAGCATGAGATATTCCAATAAACAGTGCTGGACTTGGTGTGATGCACTGTTCATGGCTCCCCTGTCTATGTTCATCTGGCCCGAATCACAGGAAAGACCAGCTATCTCGAGTTTATGCATACTCATTTTTTGCAAACTTATCATCATTTGTATGACTGGACTAACCATTTGTTCTTTCGTGACGACAGTTATTTTGGTAAACAAGAAGCGAATGGCACAAAAGTCTTTTGGGGCAGAGGAAATGGATGGGTTTTGGCAGGAATTGCCAATATACTCGAATTATTACCCAAAGACTCGGGTCTGCGACCTTTTTATGTGCAATTGTTTGTAGAGTTGGCTGCTCAATTAAGTAAGTTACAGGATGATCAAGGATTTTGGCATGCCAGTTTGCTTGATCCGGATAGTTACCGTCACCCGAAACCAGTTCCACTGCCTTTGATAACCTATGGGTTGGCCTATGGGCTGAATCATCATTTGCTGGATACATCTTATCTGCCTGTTGTCCGGAAAGCATGGAAAGCACTGACTTCTACTGTTGATCAAAATGGAAAGGTCGGGTGGGTTCAACCTATCGGAGCCGATCCTAAAAAAGTAACGCGTGAAATGACAGCCGTATATGGGGTGGGAGCCTTCCTTATGGCGGGAACCGAAATAATAAAATTGATCGAATAATCATTATCAGTCATATATTATGAAAAACAAAAAGTATCTTTTTTTCATTTCGCTAGTTTTTCTCTGTGCCTTCTCTATTCGTTTTGTCCAGGCTAGAGATATAACTTCTTTTAATGAAGGTTGGAGTTTTAAGAAAGGACCTTTTTCTAAAGATCCTCTGTTGTTCTCTGCCGGTTTTGATGCCCGGTGGCAGGATGTCACCATTCCTCATACGTGGAATGCTACGGATATGCAGACCGAAATGAATAATTATTATGCCGGTGAGGCATATTATAAAAAACAATATACCCCGGCAGCAGAACTGAAAGGTAAAAGGGTATTCTTACGTTTTCAAGGTGTAGGTTCTGTTGCCGACGTGTATATTAACAAAACCTATGCCGGTAATCATAAGGGCGCGTATTCAGCTTTTGCCATTGAAATCAGTAAATTGTTGAAATATGGAGAGTCTAATGAAATTTTGGTGAAAGTCGATAACTCTCCCCGGCCTAATGTTATTCCGGTCAATAATACTTTATTCGGAGTGTATGGGGGGATTTATCGTCCTGTAGAAATTAAATCGTTTACCGAACCGGTGAATATAGCTGTAACGGACTATGCATCTCCGGGCATTTATATCAGTCAGAAGAATGTGAATCGTAAAATCGGCTGATGTAAACATAAAGATAAAACTTGAAAACAAGAAAGCGCAAGCTAAAAAAATCGTAGTTTCCACTACGATTTATGAGCGTGACGGTAGGGTGAAGGCACAGCAGCAATTTCCTGTAACGGTTTCGCCACAGGGAAGGCAAATATATGATCAGGACTTTACCATCAAGAATCCCCATTTATGGCAAGGTCTGGAAGATCCTTATTTATATAAAGTTGTAGTCAATCTTTTGGCGGACGGGAAAGTCATTGACGAAGTGAGCCAGCCCTTGGGCTTGCGTCATTATGAGCTGAAGGCTGCGGACGGAATGTATCTCAATGGTAAGAAAGTGCCTATGTACGGAGTATGCCGTCACCAGGATTGGTGGAAGTTGGGGAGTGCATTGACAGATAAGGAGCATGATACGGATTTGGCTATCATTCGGGAAATCGGTGCCACAACTATCCGTTTTGCACACTACCAACAAGCGGAACGTATTTATGCAAAATGTGACAGCATCGGCTTTATGGTTTGGGCGGAAATTCCATTTGTCAATCGTGTCAGTACACAGGAAAGTGGCAATGCCAAACAACAATTGGTGGAATTGATCCGTCAGAACTACAACCATCCTTCCATTTATATTTGGGGACTTCATAACGAAGTATACGCTCCTTATAATTATACCGTGTCATTGACCACCGAATTGAATGACCTGGCCAAAACGGAAGATCCTTATCGTCTTACTGCTTCCGTCAATGGATATTCTGTGGTAAATCAAGAGTCTAACCTGAACGCTGATGTTCAAGGTATCAATCATTATTTCGGTTGGTATGGAGGCAAGATTGGCGACATAGAAAAATGGGTAACAGGTATGGAGCAGAATTTCCCAGATTACCGGGTTGTTTTCTCTGAGTATGGTGCCGAGGCCAATATTCACCAACAGGAAGAGGCAGTAGGCGAAGTCGGAAGATACTTTTCTCAATTTTATCCTGAGACATTCTCTACTAAATTTCACGAAATTCAGTGGGGGGTAATCTCCAAACACCCTTATTTGGTAGCTTCTTATATTTGGAATACTTTTGATTTTGCTACTCCGGCCACGGCACAGGGTGGCGTAAAGGCACGTAATATGAAGGGGTTGGTTACTTTTGATAGACAAACAAAGAAAGATCCTTTCTATTGGTATAAAGCCAATTGGAGCAAAGAGCCGGTGCTTTATATAACCCAACGAAGAGCTACTGAGCGTGAGAATGAAGTGACTCCCGTAACGGTGTATTGTAACGTAGGTGTTCCCCGTTTGTTTGTTAATGGGACAGAAGTGAAAACAGTCAGTAAAGGACAGACTTCGGTACATTATATTTTTGAAAATGTGACATTGAATAAAGGGGAAAATGTAATTGAAGCCCGAGTGGATCATCAAGGGAAAACTCTTGAAGATACCATTCGATGGAGTTATTCACCGGAAAATAAAAATAGACTTAATTTGTCCGATCCGAAAGAGAAAACAAAGGAACATGTCGGACTCTAATTCGTGGTGGATTTTTTATACATTTAACTCAAAACTAAATTTAAAATGAACGAAAACATGAAAAAAGTGTTTTTATATTTTATTT
>ENA-OPYX01001030-OPYX01001030.1-human-gut-metagenome-genome-assembly--contig:-NODE-1030-length-15659-cov-4.508241_pt1 | contig 15659 bp, 19 predicted proteins | sample MGYA00242639_ERZ504486 | MGnify/ENA primary metagenome ERZ504486 (study PRJEB26092, sample SAMD00036296) | human gut metagenome | host: Homo sapiens | study: EMG produced TPA metagenomics assembly of... | reverse complement strand
CTTCTCCTCTTTTTCTTTTTTAAAGCATCTTCAATCTGGTCTGATATCTTCGGACAAACCAAATAAGCCGCATGTCTTTTATGTTCCGGCTTTTTATTCTTTATTTATATTTGTCATATTTCTCTTTCTCATCTTCATATTTGTGCATCACCCTTTTGAAATAATTTCCAGACCTGTGCGCAGTTCCTGCTGTCCATCTCCCGCCGGGAGTACCAGCCACGCAAGGCGTTTATGTCTGTCAATTCTGCGGATAAATTTCTCTCTTCCCTGAAGGGACCCTGTGTCACATGGGTTGTGCCGTCTTTGATATAGCCTGTTGACATTGAGATTGTCTTTGTATCCGGCTGTATCAGTGCTTTCAGGAATTCTTCCTGTTCCGGACGTAAGGGTGTTATGCCGGACATGACTGCTTCTGCCAGAGAGTCTGAGCAGTGCTGTCTGCTCAGTGTGGTTTTCAGTTCCTCTTTGTCCCTGCATTCTATGAAGAAGCAGTTTGTAAACAGCGGTTTCTGTTCTACATGCCAGGAGCCCTGGTATCTCTTCATGCAGTCATAGGTGGGGATGAAAATTTTTTTCTTATCCTGTTCTGACAATTGGGTGTCGTAAAATTTCTTAAAGTCTGCGATAATATTTCCCGTACATTCGTACACGAATAACATGGCGGAGGTCACCTCATTTCCCAATTGGAGCCGCAGAGTATCACACTCTACGAATCGATTTCTTTTGAATTCAATAATTCGTAACTACATGTAATTTTACATAATGCAATATATTTTGTCAATATTTCCAAGAAAATCAATTAAATTCTATGCTTTTTCAATAAAGTATATCTATATTATCATTCGCTTTTGTTAACTTTTTAAGGAGATTCGCCATTAATTCGCTATATAGGGCTAAAAAGCTTAGCTCATTCATCGTAAAATTATCGTCATACGAATATCGAAAGGAGAATCATCAGTATGCCAAGAAAAGGTGAAAATATTTACAAGCGAAAAGATGGACGTTGGGAAGGCCGATACATTAAAGCACGGTCACAGACCGGAAAAGCTATTTATGGATATGTATATGCTCCAACCTATAAGGAAGTAAAACAAAAACGCAGTCAGGCTATTATCCACGCTGAATCCAATCCGCCTGTTAGTAGACACGTCTCTCAAAGTACAGTGCCACCCTGCTTTATCAGGAAATTAACAGATGACTGGCTCAATTCAGTACAGGCGCAGATAAAGAAATCTTCCTATGTAAAATATAATAATATTATTCATTCCCATATTCTGCCGGAATTTGATAATGTTCCGCTAAACGAACTGACCTCATCGCGGATACAGAAGTTCTGTGAGGATCTTCTTGATCATGGTGGAATTTCCGGAGAAGGGCTTTCGCCTAAGACTGTGGTGGATATTCTTTCATTGATGCGAAGCCTGCTCAGGTATGCACAGATACAGGGCTATCAGCCGCCGAGTACAGGAAAGGAAATCATTATCCGACAGACTGCACCAGACACTGTAATTATTTCACGTTCTGCACAGGAAATCCTTTGCAGATATCTTTATGCAAATATATCTGAAAGAAATATAGGAATCTTGTTATGTCTTTTTACAGGAATGCGGGTCGGTGAAATCTGTGCTTTAAAATGGGAAGATATTTCATTTCAGGAGAAATCCATTTATGTGCATAAAACAATGCAGAGATTGCAGATTCCCGGATCCACTTTCCAAAAGACACGTGTTACAGTTACATCTCCAAAAAGCAAATGTTCGACCCGTACAATCCCTATTCCGGATAATCTTGTCCAACTCATCCAACAGAATTTTCCCAATCGTCAGGGGTATGTTCTTGCATCTCCTGATGAAGAATATATAGAACCACGTACCATGCAGAATTATTTCTGTTATGTACAAAGGCAATGTGGTCTGACTCCTGTAAACTTTCATGCATTGAGGCATACATTTGCCACGCGATGTATAGAGCTTGGTTTTGATGTCAAAAGCCTAAGTGAAATCCTGGGGCATGCCAGTGTAAACATTACCATGAATCGATATGTACATCCTTCCATGGAACTTAAACAACAGAATATGCAAAAGCTTTCTGCTCTATTAGCAGTCATGTGATTACCGTCAAAAATCCCCGGAATTCCGAAAACAAAGGAATTCCGGGGATTTTTTCGTATAGTGTGATAATCTACGATTTCAGAAAGAACATTTTGGGCTTTTCTGATGTAAAAAAGTAAATGGAATACGTCTATGATTATTATTCCCTGTTTGTATTGATTTATTCGTATTTTCAATTTTCAGAACTTATTGTTCTTATTTTAACAGATTTTTTTGTCCTTTTTCAAGTTTTTTTTGTTCTGAAATGGGCAAAAAAATACCCTGTCGGTTTGAAACCGGCAGGGTTAATACTATCCTTTTCCTAACATACTGGCTTTTCTTAATCAACCACTTTCCCAATTCTTCAGATATCTTTCTGTTCCCAATTATACTGCTGATATAATCATCAATGTCCTGCATAATACAATTATCTCCCATTGTATTGAACAACTTCCGAATCTTCAGCGCCATCAAAGTCTGCTTCTTATGTTGCCTGTTGTTAATATTATATTAACTTGCCACCATGAATATGTCAATTACTTTTCTACTATGATTAGAGCGTCAAAAGGGTAATTTAATAACCAAGGATACTGTATTTAGTATATTCGCTTCATATATTACAACAATATATTGTGACTGAATTCGGCAAAAAGGGGTTTTGACGCTTAAATCATCTTATCCGTAAAAAGTGGATTTAGGAGTTTCGAAAGTATCGGTTTTCTCAAGTCCAGCTAACCCCCTGAACAGTAACCTTCCCGCTTTTTATACTAAAAATTATTTTTTGAACCCGTTGCATTTTCGGCGATTATTGAGTATACTATAAGTGAGCCAATGGCTTGTCGGTCATCACGGCTAGAATATGATGAACGTGTATGTTTAGCTTCCGCAAGCGACGGGGTGCTGCAAAGCGTAGAATATCGCTTACGTGTAGGAAGGGCTTGCCGAAAGGCAGGCTCTTCTTTTTTAGGAAGGAAAACCAGTCATGAAACTCGTTACAATAAATAATGCGCTGTTGCTCAAATACACCGGCGATTCAGAGGTACTACAGAAATCAACCAGACCTTATGTTCTAGTTGTCCGTTTAAAATACAAGGATGCCTGCTATGACTTTGCTGTTCCTATTCGTTCAAACATTCCCGCATCGGCACCCAAAGATCAGTACTTTGCTCTGCCTCCTCGTCCGCAGACAAGACCCAAAAATCGTCACGGACTACATTACATAAAAATGTTTCCCGTTACAAAGCAGTATCTTGTTCGTTACCGCACGGAGGGAAACAGCTTCGCAACATTGATTCACGACATTATCGAGAAAAACAGCAAACAAATCGTTGATGAATGCCAGCATTACCTCGATTTGTACAGTCAAGGTGTTAAACCTCTATACTCAACAGACTTAGACTATCTCATCGAACAACTCAACAAGTGATTTTTTGCCGCCTTCACTGGCGGCTTTTTCTTTTGCCTTACTCCTCCCACGGAAGACCAGCCTTGCTGAAGTGACCGTAGGCACTGACCCCAATGTGCCCTCTAGAATTGTGAACTTCCAGTTTTTTTTCGCTGCGATCACATCAGCCTCTGCTTTTTCAATCTTTGCTTGTCGTATAATATATGTTCTGACCCATCAATAAGATTTCTTTTTTTCTTATATAAAAGAGTCCATGAAGCTTGATTCTTTGTATAATCCATTTTCTCCTCTGGGAAAAAAGAACGACAAAAATAACTATCATCTCTTGCATTAGATAAAAACAAAAATAAATTTTTCCCATCCATATGATTTTTCATCAGATAATCCGCTTCTATCATAGAATAGACATTCGACTTTTTATTATACTTAAAAACCGTATCATTACTATCAAGCATTTTCTCAGGCAGCGGAAGAAAATGTACTCTGTCTTGTATTTTGTGATAAAAATCCGAAGACTCTATATTTTCTTTTTTTATAATACCTTTCTGAATTTCATCAAATATTTTTCCTCTATCACGTCTTAACTCTGGTCTATCCGTAAGATACTGTAATCCCATCAAATGAAAACAGTCCTTCTTATCAAACGTTATTATAAGTTTAACCGCAACATTTTTTCTTCCCAGAACAATTTCATACTCGGTATTTCATGAGGTCTGACCTCAATGTGTGCCCTGCCGCACGATCTGGGCGATTCAGATTCAACACGCGATAGCCCTCTGTGCATCGTGTGAACGCATAGCCGTTCACAATCATGTCCGCCGCGTCCGCAACCTGTTTAATATCAGCCATTTGCAACCTTCACTCCTTTTATTGGTTCTAGAAATTTATCAGCATCAAAATAAAGATTTTGAAGAATCGGTACAAGATCAATGTATTCTTCTTCCGGTTCAGCATTCTGCTTATACTTCGCCATCACTACCAAGTAGCCGTTATCCCACTCTTTCACTTCCGTGTAATGCTCCAAAGAATACGGTGCAGCAAAGCGAATCACATGATTACCAAAACGAAATACTGTATAATTTTTCTCATTGCTAAGAGTAGCTTCACCAGTCATGCTGAATCCTCCTTAAAAAGTCTGTCCACCATTTCATGGATTTCATTCACTGTTTCTATATCTGATTTCATTGAACATGGACACGAAACCTGCTGGGAGAGTTCGCTGATTCCTTTCATGAGAAGAGAAAATCTCTTTACTGTAACGTTTTGAATATCAATATCACCGGCTTCCAATTTCTGAACCCAGCGAAGATCCAGCCCTGCTGCATCAGCAAGAGCTTTTTGGGTAATTCCCAGTCCTTGTCTCCACTCTTTTATCTTAACCATGTCAACTCCTCCTGTGCCAATTATACGTCAATATTGGCGCAGAGTCAACACAATTTTCTTTGCATAGATCCTATATTTATAAACCGGATTACATTGATAATACTATTGATTTGAATTCCAATGCAGCCAAAGAACTTGACTGGATGAGTTTTTGGGAACAATTATTTGTAAAATCTGTCAATTCCTCATTAGATTCTTTTGCCCATTTAAATGAAGAATTAAAAAGGAACAAAACTCTGAAAAAAAGACGCTTCCCATGAATTTGGAAGAAGATGCTCTTACCGCTTCTGAAGAGAAATCCATAATTCAGTCAGGTTATCTGACACGCGATGGAGAAAAATTATATTTACCGGAAATTATACGTCACGCACTTGGATTTCGATACGAAAGAGAAGCACGACCTCGTGTACTGTCGTTACTTCTTAAACATTAACAGTATACTTTTCTCCAATTATCACCGAAAGGCTCCTTACGGAGCCTTTCAAAATCAACAAATCCACTTTTCTGCAGTTTTAGCAATCTCATCTTCTACTTCCTCTGCCATTTCTTTATTCTCAGCACTGACAGAAATATAAATTTTCAGCTTGGGTTCGGTACCAGAAGGACGTACCACCAGAAAGCAGTTATCTTCCAGCAGAAATTTCAACACATCAGACTTAGGCAGTCCATCCAATCCCTGTACATAATCCAACAGCCTGACAACCTTCTTGCCGCCAAACTCCTTAATGCCACCGCGGAATGCCTGCATAATGCTCTGCATCCTGGCAAAACCGGCGCTGCCATCGAACTCGTAGCTGTGCAGGGTGTTCAGGCAGTAACCATATGTCTTATACAGTTCATCCAGCCTGTCCAACAGGCTGATGCCCTGGGTAGCATAGTAGCTGAACATTTCACAAATCATATACGCACCATCCACGCCATCCTTGTCGCGGACGTAGGAGCCAGTCAGATAACCATAGCTTTCTTCAAAGCCGAACACATAACTATCTGCCTTACCCAACTGTTCCAGCTTGCCAATCTGCTCGCCGATGAACTTAAAGCCGGTCAACACGTTGACAGTACGCAATCCATAATGGGCGGCAATCTGCTCGCCCATATCCATCGTCACGATAGTCTTAATCATAACCGGGTCGGCGGGCATCTTACCGTGCTTGATGCGCTGACTGCAAATGTAATCCAGCAACAGCATACCTGTCTGGTTGCCGGTCAGCAACTCATACTCCCCAGCCTTATTCTTGACAGCAATACCCACACGATCACAATCCGGATCAGTTGCCAACAGCAGGTCAGCGTTACACTTTCTGGCATACTCCATGCCCAGTGCCATTGCTTCCTTGATCTCCGGATTCGGGTAAGGGCAGGTCGGAAAGTGTCCGTCTGGCTGCTCCTGCTCCTTGACCACCGTAATGTTAGTGTAACCCATCTCCTGCAAGGTGCGGGTCACTGGCTTCAACCCCGTACCATTCAGCGGGCTGTACACGATGGCGACATTCTTGTTGACGTTCTCACCAAACAAGACTGACTGACTCTTAACCTTCTCTACAAATGCGGTGTAAACCTCGTCCGGAATATACCGGATGCTGCCATTTGCCATGTCAGCTTCAAAGTCACTGGTCTTGATGTCAGCAAAGATGTCAAGTTTTTTAATCTCGGCAAGAATCTCCGCCGCTGCTTCGGTCGTAATCTGGCAGCCGTCAGCACCATAGACCTTGTATCCATTGTATTTGCCGGGATTGTGGGAAGCTGTCACCATAACACCTGCAGAAGTATGCAGATAACGAGTCGCAAAAGATACGGTCGGTACCGGCATCAGGACAGGCCAGATACTGACCCTGACACCATTTGCTGCAAACACCCCTGCTGCGACTTTTGCAAACACATCGCTCTTAATACGGCTATCATAGCCGATTGTAACAGAAGGTTCTTCAAAGTGTTTCTTCAAATAGTCTGCTAATCCCTGAGAAGCCTTTGAAACTGTGTAAATGTTCATGCGGTTTGTTCCTGCACCGATCACACCGCGCAGACCGCCTGTTCCAAATGCCAGATCACGATAAAACGCATCCTCGACTTCCGCATAATCCATTGCTTTCAGTTCCGCAACAACATCGGTATCTTCCACTGCATTTGCCAGCCATCTTTCATATTCCTTCCTAATCTTCATCTTTACCTGCCTTTCTTTCCCCATACCCTGGAGTTCTATATTTTATCCCTAATATCAAGGAACTGCGCCTGTCCGTGAATCGTAAGGACTTCTGAATCCGCCGGCACAAACACACAGTCTCCCTTATAAAAATTAACAGTTCCCTCATCATAGGATATCGTGCCACAGCCATCTACACACAGTAATACCCGAAATGCCATCCTGTCCGCACGATAATGCACCGTTTGACGGCGTTCTGTATTGATAAGCATCCGGTATACTTCAAAATATTTGCAGCGTATCAGCAGCTCCGATGCCATCCCCGGACGATACTTCAGAATCCGCAACGGCTGTCTCGGCTCTGCACTGCCGTAAAGATCTGCCACATCCAGCGCCTTGTCGATATGCAGTTCCCTTTTCTTCCCGTCCTTTCCTATGCGGTCGTAATCATACAGCCGATAGGTCAGGTTCGAGCTTTCCTGAATTTCTGCAACGAGCGCACCTGCCCCAATGGCATGGATCGTACCTGCAGGGATAAAAAACAGGTCATCCTTGTGAATAGGTACCTTCTGCAGATACTTCATCACCGTACCTTCTGCCAGTGCCTTTTGCATTTCTTTCTTTGTGCAGTCCTGCCGCAAACCGTAGATCAGTTTTGCATCCCTGGCTGCATCCAGCACATACCACATCTCCGTTTTTCCAAGCTGACCATGTTCCTTCATCTTTGCATAGTCATCATCCGGATGCACCTGCACAGACAGATCCTTTCTTGCATCGATCAGCTTCACCAGGATTGGCAGCGTTGTTTCGCCCTTATGCCGTTCTCCCAGATACTCCGGGTGGGCTTTTATGACCGCAGTCAGCTCCATTTTGTCAAACGTTCCACAACACACAGTACTTACCCCATCCGGATGCGTGGAACATTCCCATGTTTCTGCCAACGGAGACAACTCAATATTCTTCCCATATTCATCGTTCAGCCTTTTTCCACCCCACAGGTAATCCTTACCTGCCGGACGGAGCAAAAGGGGTTCATTTCTTTTTTCCATGCATACGTCCATTGATCACCATTTCTGTCTTTCTTACCAGTCGTATTTTCTATCTTATTTACTGCTCCAACTCAAACTTCTGCTTATCGTGGACGTTGATATCTGCGCCCAGCTGTACCTCAATCAGCTTCAGTTCCGTATCAGCTATCACAGTATGACGGCAGCCTGCGGACATAGTTATAACGTCACCTGGCTTTACCATCTGCTCCATACCATCCACGATGGTTTTTCCTTCACCGGATATGACTACCCACACCTCATCCCGGTTCCTGTGGCTGTGGTAATTCATACTATGCCGGATTTAAGGTTACCTTAATCGTCAGGATGTGGTTTCCACATCGACCACCTTAAAGCTTCCCCAGGACTTCTCAGCAAACATAATCTGCTGTTCAAACTTATCTACAAACGGCTTAATGTAAGAACTCTGCTCTTTATCCGAGACCAGAATGCCTTCCGGTGACGCGGAGATTACCACATCATGCAAACCCATTGCCAGCACCGGCACATCCATTTCATTGATGATATGGACTCCGGAGCACTTGTCGTTCAACTCTCCCTTACCAATGATGCTTTCGTCCATTGCCTCAGTCAGCGTATTCCATGTGCCAAGGTCTTTCCACATACCGGCAAAACGGACAACCTGAATCTTCGACTCATGCTCTGCCACAGCATAGTCGAAAGAGATCTTCTTCATGGTATCGTACTTGTCGAACAAATCCTGATAGTCTGTAAAATCCATCAACTCATGGGCTTTATCCATCACATAACCCAGTTTATAAGCAAACACACCACCATTCCAGAGTGCTCCCTGTGCAATATACTGTTCTGCCACATCCGCTGTCGGTTTCTCCCTGAAGGTCCTTACCTCAGCTACATGGTCTGTACTCTCTGGGATGATATAACCGTATTTCTCACTGGGATAGGTCGGCTCAATACCCATCAGTACCAAATTTGCCTCGCACTTGTCTGCCTGCTCTGACAGTTCCTTCAGTGCTTCAAAGTAACCATCCTCCACATAGGGGTCAACCGGGCAGACTACCACAGACTCAGACGGGGCAACATGCATCACATCCACCAGATAAGCTGTTGCCAGCGCAATGGCCGGGAATGTATCACGGCGGCATGGCTCTACGCTGATGCCCACGTCCTCACCCAGCTGGTTGTGGATTGCAGAAACCTGTGTCTTACCGGTAGCAATGGTCACGGTCGCATCTGTGTCCACCTTCTTGATCTGTCGGTAGACACGCTGCACCATGGACTCATAGGTGCCGTCCTCCTTTTTGAAAATCTTGATAAACTGTTTGGAACGGATGTCATTGGAAAGGGGCCACAGACGCTTGCCGGAACCGCCGGACAACAAAATGATATTCATAATCTTCTCCTCGCAAAAATAAGATCAGCGTTCAGCACGCATGGGATTATTCAGGAAGTCCTCATACGCAAGGCGTATGCCATCCTCAAGCTCGGTTTTATACGTCCAGCCAAGGTTCGTTGCCTTGGAAACATCCAGAAGCTTACGCGGTGTACCGTTTGGCTTATCAGGATCCCATTTGATCTCACCGTCATAGCCTACAACCTTCGCAACCAGCTCAGTCAGCTCCTTAATAGTCAGCTCCTTACCGGTACCGGCATTGACAGTCTCGTTACCGGAGTAGTTGTTCATCAGGAACACACACAGATTTGCCAGATCGTCCACATACAGAAACTCACGCAGCGGAGAACCATCCCCCCCAGCAGGTTACACTTTCAGCACCGCTCTCCTTCGCCTCATGAAAACGGCGGATCAGCGCCGGAAGCACATGACTGTGTGTAGGATGATAGTTGTCATTTGGACCGTACAGATTTGTCGGCATTACGGAAATATAGTCTGTGCCATACTGGCGGTTCAGAAACTCACAGTACTTTAACCCGGAAATCTTTGCCAGTGCATATGCCTCATTGGTTTCTCCAGTTCAGAAGTCAGCAGGCAGCTTTCCTTCATCGGCTGGGGTGCCATACGCGGATAAATACAGGAAGAACCTAAGAATTCCAGCTTCCTGCAGCCGTTCTTCCATGCAGAGTGAATCACATTCATTTCCAAAATCATATTATCATACATGAAATCAGCCAGTGCATTCTGGTTTGCCACAATGCCGCCTACTTTGGCAGCTGCGAGAAACACATACTCCGGCTTTTCTGTAGCGAAAAACTTCTCCACTGCATCCTGACGGGTCAGATCCAGCTCCTTATGGGTACGTGTCACAATATTCGTATATCCCTGACGCTGCAGCTTCACGTACAATGGCAGAGCCTACCATTCCGCGATGACCTGCAACATAAATTTTTGCACTTTTTTTCCATCATAATCATATGCCTTCTTTCTTACATAACAGCCTTCATGGCCTTCTCGCGCTTTGCAAGCTCACGGTCATTCTTTGCCATAATCTCCACCAGTTCTTCGTAGCTCGTCTTCTGTGGATTCCATCCCAAAACCGTCTTCGCCTTAGTCGGATCGCCCCACAGATTGTCCACATCAGTCGGCCGGAACCACTGGGGATTTACGCATACCAACATCTTGCCGGTAGCTACATCGTAACCCTTCTCATCAATGCCGGTACCTTCCCAGCGGATGGTCATACCGTTAGCTACAAACGCCTTCTCAGTGAAGTCGCGGACAGTGTGCTGTACACCTGTCGCAATGACAAAATCCTCCGGCTTCTCCTGCTGCATGATCAGCCACATGCACTCAACATAATCTTTGGCATAGCCCCAGTCACGCAGGGAATCCATATTGCCCAGTTCCAGATGATCCTGCAGACCTTCTGCAATGCGTCCTGCAGCCAGTGTGATCTTACGTGTAACGAAATTTTCACCACGACGCTCAGACTCATGATTGAACAGAATGCCGTTAACAGCGAACATTCCATAAGCATCACGATATTCCTTCACCATCCAGAAGCCATACTGCTTTGCCACAGCGTAAGGGGAATATGGATGAAACGGTGTGGTTTCTTTCTGCGGAACCTCTTCTACCTTGCCATACAGTTCAGAGGTAGATGCCTGATATACCTTACAGGTCTTTGTCAGACCGCAGACACGGACAGCTTCCAGCACACGCAGGACACCCAGTGCATCCACACCACCGGAATATTCCGGCGCATCAAAGGATACCTGCACATGGCTCTGGGCAGCCAGATTATAAATTTCATCCGGTCTGATCTCTCCCACCAGACGGATCAGCCCTGAAGAATCAGACAGATCTCCGTCATGAAGTTTAATCACATTTTTTTCGATCAGATGATCGATACGGGCAGTATTTGAAATGGAAGCACGACGTACAATACCGTGAACCTCGTAACCTTTCTCCAGTAAAAATTCAGCCAGATAGGAACCATCCTGACCGGTAATACCGGTAATCAATGCAACCTTAGACATATATTAACCTCAACTTTCCTTTTGATTTACTTTCTGTTGATCAATAGCAACTGTTCAATACCTCCACAGTTACTGCATTTATTTTAGTAAAAAATCCGGAAAGCCTGAATTCACGATATTGCCCTTTCTCACTGTTTTCTTACATTATCTTGCTCTCTTTTCTCACTTCTCCCACTTCTCTCTGTACTCTAAAGGACTCATGCCTTCCATCTGTCTGAAAACCCGGCTGAAATAATGAGGCTCCCCCAGACCACATTTATAGCCGATGGTCTTTATCTTTTCGTTGGAAAAGCGGAGCATATATTTTGCCTTCGTGACTCTCCTGTTCATCAGGTAGCTGCTGATACTGACACCAAACTGCTCCCTGAACACGCGGGTCAGATAGTATTTACTGATAAAAAAATGCTCTGCCAGAAAATCCAGGCTTATTTTCTCCTGATAATGCTCATCCAGATACTGCTTTACAGGAAGTACATTCTGTTTTTTCAGATCTGCATCCCTGTGTTTTTCTCCCGGGTGCCAGGACTCATTCATCAGAAGTGTCAGCAGATAGTTCAACTCACTGTTGATCTTCATATCCCGAATGTAATCATCGGAATCTGCCAGCTCATAAATCCTGTGACAGATTTCCAGGAATCCAGAAACAGAAACGGGGTGGAAGACTGCTCTTCCACCCCGCTCTAAATACTTGTCATAAATTGCTGTCATATTCAGACCATAGAAATGTATCCAGGATAAACTCCACAGCTTCTCCGAACTACTGTGTGCATACCGTTTTCTGCAGTCAATAAACACACAGTCTCCTGTACGAAGAGAATAAGTTCTGCCTTCACAGATGAGTTCACCCTCGCCATCTGTCACTGTAAAAAACAAATAAGAGGACAGGTTACTGCGGCCCGTGCTGTGAGGCTTATGTACCCGCAGAGAACCAATCTCCTGCAGATACAGTAAAGAATTCCTTGCAAAATTTGACGGTGTATATAAAATCCTGTCAGAGGTGACAACCGGTAATTGTGTATTAACAAATAAATCTTTCATCTGATTTTTTCCTTCTGAATTTCTACTCCCATACAAGCTTACAGTCAGCTACACCAACAAGGCTGTCCATAAATACTTCTTTCAGACGTTCTTCCACCATCTGCTTTGTCACACCTTTTTTCAGGATTACCTGAAGGAAACCGCCGCCACCGGCACCACATACCAGCTTTCCGTCCACCAGTTCCTCAATACTGCTGAAAATCTGCTCGATCAGAGTATTACTGCTTCCGGCATCTATTTTCTTACTCAGTTCCCAGTGATAATCCAGAAGCTTTGCAAAACCATCTACGTTTCCGCGCTCCAGTTCAAAGCGCATCAGTGCTGCTGTTTTCTGGATCTCCTCCAACGCAAACAGACTATCCGGTTCATTACCCACATAGCGTCCCACCACATCACGAAGAAGATTTCTCGCCAGACGCCTCTGCCCTGTATAGATCAGGACAAATCTCTCATCCAGTTCCTTCTTTGTCTGCGGTGAAAGCTCTATGTGTGCTACCTGAAGCTGCTGTTGAAGCCCAGGCATGGAGGTAATATATTTAAGACCAGATGTAATACCTCCGACCTGATCCTGCCATCCGCCTCCTGTAGACATGATCTGCTCCATTGCCAGTACATGGGCATATAAATCTTCTTCTGTATATGCGATTCCCATAAATTCAAACACTGCCTTCACACAGGCTGCCGAAAGAATAGATGAGGTGCCAAGACCGGAACCTTTGGGGACATTTGTTACCTCAGAATGCATAACAAAACCACTGCCAAGACGTTCCAGTATTTCACCCAGAGTATGTCCTTCCCTGGGAATGATCCCACAGGCAAGAAGACAAGCCTTCTGCAGGGCAAAAGGATCATAAGGGTCACCTGTAGCCTGCAAAGGCTCAATCGTGTCAAACTCTCCATGAACATCCATATCCCGGCTGTCAAAAACAACCTTCTGCTCAGGAATCCTCTCCAGTGTCACCTCTACCGGCTTCTCCCCGTTCAAAAGAATAGCGGCGTTTAATACAGTCCCGCCCTTTTCATTACAATAGGGCGGTGTATCACTCCAGCCACCTCCCCAGTTCACACGAAGCGGCAGCCTGACTGTATGATGATCTGTAACAATCTTTGCCTGTTCATTATAAGCAAGGCTTTTGATCGTCGCTTCAAGAACCTCAGACTGAATAATGCGGAAACATTCCTGCACCTCATTCTCATCCTCAAGGATCACTCCCAGATAATAATGCAGACGCATTTTTTCACCGAAATCTGCCTTTCTCAGACGCTTTCTCAGCCATTCCTTCTGAATCTTTGTCAGAGACTGCAGCTTTCTTATACTCCCTGCAGGAACCTGATCTCTGATTGCCTTTGCAATCCCGTCCATAGTTACCAGATCTGCCATCCGTTTATTCCACGCTATGATAGCATCCGGATCCGCCTCATTAAATCCGGCGCAGAGAGACTTGTGGGAAGCTGCAGTCCATAAAGATCTGTCAAAATCTTTCCCTCCTGTAACAATCTCATAAAGTTCCAGTGCCGCATCTGTTGCCTCCCGGATCGTATCTGCCTCCTGATACAGCGCAGCAGACCACAAGGTATGTGCCTGTCCGTTCTCCTCCCAGAATCTCACTCCAAGTGTATCTTCCAGTTCATCCAGATCCCTGCCAAACAGCCGGTTCTCCTTAGGATTATCATTTACGCCAAAAATACGGACAATAAATTTACCGTTTCTCTGCTTCAGCCCATGGAGAACAACATTATCAGGAATAGTCTGATCCTGCACATCTATGTAAGAGAGCACACTGTGACTGCCAATCCTGGAATTTCCATGCACATAAGAAACCTCCAGATAACATTCCTTCCCAACAGATGCCCTGCTGCTCAGTACACTGTTATAGCCAGACACATCACTACGGATACTGCTGCCCACTTTCCGGCTCCATCCCAGATAATGGTACTCATCCACACCTCCGTTCATCAGCTCCAGTATCTCCCTAGTCGTTCCAAAATGAATAAACTTCGCAGGTGCCAGACGCAGAAGCTTCATCCTGTAGGGACGCAGCACCTCCCACACACGGGTTCTGGCAGCCGTCAGCTCCGGACAGAATTCACCCTCCGGCTTCTCCCTGTAAAAATCCTCCAGCGTAGAATCCGAAGCCAGAGGATAAAGAAAATCAGCGTAAAGAGAAAGACGCGTTCTCTCATTGACATTTCTGTCATAGTCCGCGTCTGTTTCAATCAGTGAATATAAAGATTTCATAATGTCAGTACTAAAGATCAGTGTCCCGGTATCAATATCCACACAACCGGATTCATTGACTGCTCCTGCTTCCCGCAGGACCTCCACAGATTTCTTCTGCAGACAGCACTTCACATTTCCGTCCGGTCCATTCAGATAAACACCATGGTTCTTACCGGTCTCTACGTTTTCCTTAAAGGATATGGCAGCTGCACCCACATTGTTGTAGTCAATCTGAAGAGGATTAAATAAAAGCAGTACATCTCCCGACAGCAACACCATCCCTTCACGGATCCGCGAAGGAACAGAGCTCATGCATATCATAAATTCATCAAATAAAGTGGAACTACGTCCATTAGGCAGTTCATGAGGCACCGGTGAAAAGAGCTTACCCAGTGCAGAATACTGGGGAACACGTTTACTGTCCCCACCTGAATGAATCACCAGCACACGAAGGCTGTCAAAAGATCCTTCCTGTTCATAAAGATATCTCAGATCCTCCAGCGTAGCCCCACCGGAACCGACACGCCTGCCATCACGATCCGGGATGGCAACAAACTTCGTGCCTCTCGGCAGGAATTTCTGCCTGTCCGCAATCTGTTTGCGGAAACCTTCTGCCTGCTGTTCATTGGAAGCAGTCAGGATCACGTAGTCCCAACGTGGGAAGCTACGGAGTTTTAAAGATCTGTTATAATCGTCCCAGCAGTCCTTGTAGGCCTGGGACAGGAAAAGGGAATTTAAGTTTGTCATTTGGGAGTCCTCCTTGGGTATAGATTTTTTCAATATATTGTTTCGTTCGGGCATTTTATGGAAGTTTATCGTTTGCGTCATCATTTACTGTAAGAAATGATTGGTTCAATCCCATCTTTCGTATCTTATCCAGCCAATCATAAATCATTGATTTTGAATACATTTTTTCTCC
>ENA-OPYX01001028-OPYX01001028.1-human-gut-metagenome-genome-assembly--contig:-NODE-1028-length-15692-cov-2.823900_pt1 | contig 15692 bp, 18 predicted proteins | sample MGYA00242639_ERZ504486 | MGnify/ENA primary metagenome ERZ504486 (study PRJEB26092, sample SAMD00036296) | human gut metagenome | host: Homo sapiens | study: EMG produced TPA metagenomics assembly of... | reverse complement strand
CAGAAGAAAAAATTGTGACACTTGAGATTTTTGATTATCTGCAAAAAGGAAGTAGTTATCAATATACCAAGTTTGAAAAAGCGATTACAGTAGCTGGAAATCTTGATACAGAAAAATGCGGGTATGTCGGTCAGCTTGGCGAACTAAGTGGTGTCAGTGTGAAACTGTATGGCATGAATTATGACAAAAAGATGGATCAATGCGAAAATGTACAGTATTTTGGAAGCTTCCCATCGGATGAGATTCCGGGAAAACTGACAAGTGGATTTGGTCTGGTATGGGACGGTGCAAGTATTGATGGTTGTGTCGGACAGTCCGGACAATATCTGCGATATAATAACCCGCACAAACTTTCACTGTATCTGTCGAGTGGCTTGCCGGTTATTATCTGGAAAGAAGCTGCGGAGGCAGATTTTGTAGAGAAACAGGGAGTAGGAATTTGCGTAGATTCTTTAAAGGAATTATCTGCAAAATTTGAAATGTTGGATGAGAACGCGTATAATAAATACGCTGAATCTGTAAGAGAGCTTTCTGAAAAGCTGAGAACAGGTCAGTTTGGCAAATATGCAATATTGTCAGCAGAGGATATATTAAAATTATGAGTAAGAAAAATATAAAAGTATTAGTTGCCGCACATAAGAAATATTGGATGCCGTCGGATGAGATGTATTTACCGTTACATGTTGGTCATGCGATTGCAAAACAGGAGATTGGATTTCAGGGGGATGACAGCGGCGAAAATATATCAGCAAAAAATGCAAATTATTGTGAATTGACAGGAATATATTGGGCATGGAAGAATCTGGATGCGGATTATATTGGGTTAGTGCATTACAGACGGTACATTTCAAATAAAAATTCAAAGCTGGCAGCGATGCTGTGCCAGGATAAACAACGTGCGATTCTTACTTCAAAAAAGGCACAGGATGTCTTGGAGCATGCAGATGTAATCGTTCCGACGCGAAGAAATTATTATATTGAAACTTTATATAGTCATTATGAGCATACACATGATCACAGACATTTAGATATTACCGGGGAAATCATACAGTTGATATGCCCGGAATATTATGAGACTTACAAGAGAATGCTTCAGAGAAAAAGCGGACATATGTTTAATATGTTTATTATGAAGAAAGAGTTGTATCATGCATACTGTGAATGGCTGTTTGCAATATTGGGTCAGGTAGAGCAAAAAGTTGATACCAGTGCAATGACACCTTATGAAGCGAGGTTTATGGGACGAATCAGTGAATTGTTGCTGGATGTATGGATGGAATATAATCAGGTGAATTATAAAGAGTTGCCATGTATTCAGCTTGGAAAAGAGAACTGGCCCAAGAAGATTAAATCTTTTCTGGCAGCGAAATTTAAGAACCAAAAGTATGGACAGAGTTTCTGATTATTTGTAATGGAGAGCGGATATGCAGGCAATATTGATATTGGCACACAGAGTAAAACTTGCTAATATGGAGCTTAAAATAAAGAGTTTGAGCTTGTATATGGGATGTTTTACAGGTGTGGCAGTACTTCTGATCATTCTTTTTAAAATATTAGGTCTGGCACCATTTGGTGGTTCTACACTGGCAAGCGCAGATGTATACTATCAATACATGGATTTTTATGCCTGGTTTCATGATGTATTGCATGGAAGCAACAATATTGGTTATACGTTTGGCAAGACACTGGGTGGAACAAATATCACAGTATTCAGTTATTATCTGGCATCTCCATTAAATTTGCTGGTGTATTTTTTTGATAAAACGCAATTACATACGTTTTTTGATTTGATGATCCTGATCAAACTTGCACTGGCATCTATGACTTGAGGAATCTGGCTAAACAGAAGATTTGAAAATCAGTTGGGACGTGTATGGATCTGGTTCCTTTCTATGGGATATGGATTGTGTCAGTATGGTTTGGCACAGAGCAGTAATGTAATGTGGCTGGACGGTGTGATCTTACTTCCATTGATCTTACTAGGTATTTATCGTCTGATCTGGAAAAAGAATCTGTGGCATCTGAGTCTTTGTGTTGGAATATCGATTTCCTTAAATTGGTACACAGGCGGAATTAACTGCATTTTCACTGGAATCTGGGTATTTCTGGAAATGTTTTTGTTTGTGGAGGCAAAAAAAGCAGGTAAACAGATGCTGTGTATTATGCTGAGTGTGGCAGTTATTGGAGAACTTGTAGCAGATAGTACCATTCTTCTGAAACAATACAAATTAGATAATGTAGAAGAATTCAAATCTTATGAAAAAAATCAACAAGCGCAGATTGATGAGATTTTGACAATATACAGTAATAGTTGAATATTCTATTGACATTTTCTGGAAAAAGAGTAAAAATCTTAAGAGTGATTGAGTAAAAGACCGATATGCAGAGAAATCTGTGAGAGCCTTTTGCAGAAAGGTGGTTTTATGAAATTAAAAAAAGTAATAGTGGGATTGGCAGCAGTATCCCTGATGGCTGGCATGTGTGCAGTACCGGCACTGGCAGCAGAAATATCAAATGATAACAGTGGGGCAGAGATTGCAGTATTATCAGATGAGAATACAAATCAGGAAAGTGAACTGCCAACATTGGAAATTCGTCATAATGGTCATATTGATGAAGTTACAAATTATACGGTTGGCGATAGTGAAAAAGGAGATGACTGGGAGACAGTAACTTATAAATGTGATGTTGAACAGGCACAGAACACGGTAAATGTACATAAAACACATGAGGCAGATATGTGGAATAAGGATTATACAGTAGATATTTCTGCAAAGCCTGGTGTGAAAGGAACAAAAAGTATCCATTGTACAGATAATGATTGCTATGAAGTGACGGATGTAACTGATACAGAATGGGTACCTGTTTCTGGAATTGTATTTAATACAGATAAAAAATACGTGACAGATGATACACCATTTGAATTAGATGCTACTATTTATCCGGAAGATGCATCTGATCAGGATCTGATCTGGGAATCTTCTGATCCTTCTGTTATTTCAGTTGATGAGAATGGTACGGTTACACCGATTAAAAATGGTACAGCAACGATTACTGCTTATGATTCTGAAATGAAAGTATCAGCTTCCTGTGAAGTTACAGCCGATATGTTGAATGGTATTTGCAAAAATACGGCAGATGGAAATTGGTATTACTACCGAAATGGTATCATAGATCGTACTTATACCAATGTTGGAAAAAATTGCAAATGGTTGGTGGTATGTAAAAATGGTCAGGTAGATTTTTCCTATACAGGTGTAAAAAGCAATGAAAATGGCTCCTGGAGAATTTTCAGAGGAAAAGTTGATTTTAACTGTAATGACATTGTAAAGAGTGAAGACGGCTGGTGGTATGTTCGCGGAGGAAAAGTAGATTTCGGACACAGCGGTGTGGATAAAAATGTCAATGGCTGGTGGCGGATCGTCAACGGAAAAGTAGATTTTAGCTGCAACAGCGTGGAAGAAAAATCATCTTGGCTGGTGGTATATCCGCGGAGGAAAAGTAGATTTCGGCTATACAGGAGTAGCAAAAAATGCTAACGGCTGGTGGAAAATCGATAATGGTAAAGTGAATTTTGGATTCAATGGTATTGGTGTAAATAATAATGGAGCCTGGTATATCCGTGGAGGAAAAGTTGACTTTGGTTATAATGGAAATGTAAAATGGAATGGTACAGATTGTTATGTCGCAAATGGAAAGGTGACCATGAGAGGTGTAAGTGTACAGATTTCATCCCGAGCAGCTTATGCATCCAGTGATACAAACTGGTTGATCGTAACGGATACATCTGCTTGTAAAGTTGCTATTTTTGCAGGCTCAAAGGGAAACTGGTCTACCGTGAAATATATTTCGTGCAGTCCGGGCAAACCTTCCACTCCGACCGTCAAAGGAGAATTTAAAGTAACTGGTCGTGGTTTATCTTTTGGTAAACCAAGCTATGATTGCTGGTATTATACACAGTTTTATGGAGATTATCTGTTCCATTCTGTAATTTACAATAAAGGAAGTAAGACAAGTATTCAGGATGGACGTCTTGGTATGCAGTTATCTCATGGATGTGTAAGACTTGCTTTAAGTGAAGCAAAATGGATCCATGACAATATTCCAAACGGAACAAAAGTAATTGTATTCTAAAAAATGTAAGAAGAAAATGTGGATTTTAGATATAGAAAATCTTAAAATCCATATTTTTTTGTAGCTCTTGAATATTAAAAAAATATGAGTTATAATAAAAATTTAGTTTAAACTTAATACAGTAGATGAATAGGAAAGGCAAGAAGTGAAGAAATGAAAAATTGGAAAAGACGAATTTCTGCATTACTCTGCGGTCTTATGATTTTGACAATGACAACAGGTACTGTGTATGCAGCAGATTTAGCTGATACATCAGATATTACAGATGCGACAAAGACAGGAATGGAAGACCCGAGTGATGTGGATGAAAAGGATGTGTCTGAACAAGCAGCAGTAGAACAGGACAATGTGATATCTGAACAATTATTGGGCAAGAATATTAGAGTGCAGGAGCAACCGGTAATGTTGTCATATGATGACAGATATTCTATTTATAAGGATAAAGATCATGAAGAATATAATGACTATAAAATTGATCATGTAACAAATTTAGAGAGCAAAATCACATCCAGTGAAAACGGGAGAAGTACAGGAGCAGGAATCAGATGAAGTACTTACGCAGACAGATGACAGTAAATGTGAGGGCAAGTGGCGTTGGTACAGCACTTCTGGTTTTGGTTCCAAAGGAAGAAAATAGTGAGGTCAGCATACGATAAAATTTATGTTCATGTGACTGTGGAATGCGAGCACCAACTGACGATCATGTAGTTTGATGGGACAGAGCAACATGGAAGGAATGTGTTCCGCTAATACCGGATATCAGCTGAATAAGTCTGTAGCCTGTGAAATTGGAACCGTGTATTCAACCTATGCACCAACTGTATGGAGCTGGTCAAAGAATATTTCAGGTATTAATTTTTCAGAGACTTGTAATTCTGAAAATGCAGCAGATTTTATAGCTGGCTCAATGAACAGTGCCAGTTCTTTGTCAGGAAAAACACTGGAATATCCATTAAATACGTTGACTTCAGAAGGGGAAGGTAAGACTGGCCCAGATAGTGCATTGGCTTATGAATGGAACAGACTGACAGGCGAAAAAGTATGGACAGTAAATGTAGCCTGGAGTGATACTGCAATTGCAAGCTGGATTCCGGGACAGAGTGTATATGAGAGAGCAATAACACTCAGCAAATTGGCGCAGAAAGTATATGAAGCAGAAATCGCATCCGGACATTACACAGAAGGACATCGACTGATGTATTGGCTTCAGGGCGAAACTGCGGACAGATATCGAAGTGCTTCTGATTATTATGACGATTTTTATACTATGTACAGTGACATTACAAAGCAGTTAACCATTGAAAAGTGTGGGATTATTATGCTTCGCTCTTCTGTCGGATCGAAAGAGACCGAGGATGAGCTGGTTATGACCGGACCGCGAGCAGCGCAGTATGGAATTGGTGGAAGTACATCGTCAAAATTAAATAACGTATATGTAGTGACAAATGATAACGAAGCATGGGTAAGTGACGCCGGTGTACGTCAGTATTTTTCAAAATATAATGGTAAATTTGATTATCCGATTCGCTATGGATTCAGTAAAGTCCCGACAAGGATCACCGATGTTCATTATGATATTCACTATTCTCAGATTGGGCATAATGAAAATGGAATTATGGCTGCAGATGGTATGTATCAGATGATGCAAAAGCATGGCCAGGGAGATGTAACAGTTGACTGGAGAGATGTAAATGGAAAAAGTGTAACACAGGTTTATGTGAGACAAAATCATACAACAACTCTGGTAGGAGTGACAACTCCGGTATATGGTGCAAAAAATATAACCTATCGTACAACTGGAAATATTTCCTATGATCCGGAAACCGGTACATTGAAAGGACTGCAGAAAGGCACCGGTGCAACTGTCAGTGCAATTGCAGGGGGTAAGACGATTACTCTTTCTGTAACTGTTTTGGATGAATGGGACTATTCAGCAGAATTAGGAACTTCTTATACGGGATTGTATAAAGATAATGATCAGTGGATTTATGTGAGAAATGGAAAAGCAGATTTTTCCTATACCGGTTTGTACAGATGAGGGAAGCTGGTGGTATATTGAAAAATTGGCAGAGTTTCTTTCCAGAAAATGGATGTTATCAAAGGCACTGTAAATGGAGAAGAAGGCTGGTGGTTTGTAAAAGACAGTCAGGTTCAGTTTGTAGATTCTGTTGAGAAAAACAGCAACGGCTGGTGGCGGATTGCCAATGGAAAAGTAGACTTCAACTGCAACAGTGTAGAAAAGAATGAACTTGGCTGGTGGTATATTCGAGGAGGAAAAGTAGATTTTTCCTATACTGGAGCAGCAAAAAACAGTAATGGCTGGTGGCGAATCGTCAATGGAAAAGTAGACTTTGGCTGCAACAGTGTAGAAAAGAATGAACTTGGCTGGTGGTATATTCGAGGAGGAAAAGTAGACTTTACTATACTGGAGTAGCGAAAAACAGCAATGGTTGGTGGCGAATCGTCAATGGAAAAGTAGACTTTAGCTGCAACAGTGTAGAGAAAAAATGAACTTGGCTGGTGGTATATTCAGAATGGAAAAGTAAATTTTGGATATTATGGAATTGCAAAAACAGTAATGGTTGGTGGTATATCCGAGGAGGAAAAGTAGATTTCGGATATAACGGAAATGTATGGTATCATTGGTCAATAATTTACTGGGTTTCAAACGGTGGATAAGAATGTAATAGTGAAAGAATGTGGATTATCCAGAGCCAAATATGCTGATTTTAAAGTAATATGCAAAGTGAAAAATGCTCCAGCTACAGAAATGATAGTTGGAGTATTTTTTGTGGAAAGGTTAAGTATGAGTACAGGTGAGCTGATTAGCACTGAACGGTTGCAATATAATAACATTGACTTGATAAAATTCATTATGGCTTTTGCTGTAGTTGCAATACATACGAATCCGTTGGTTGATTGTAAAAATGATATAGTTCAAATTGTATATAATAATATTGTTAACATGGCAGTACCATTTTTCTTTTTAACAACCGGTTTTTTTACTTTCAGAGAGAATGTCATTTTCGAACAAAGCATCAGATATATCTATATTAGGACATTATATAGGAAAAATACTGAAAATGTATTTTATTTGGATGGTATTATATACCCCGTTAACAATTTATCATGTTTTTGATAAGAACATTTCTCTTAAAAAAGCTATGTCAACATATTTACAAGGGATATTTTTTACTGGAGAACAATATAATGCTTGGCCGTTATGGTATTTGCTATCAACAGTATATACATTGTGCATAGTAATATTATTGTTAAAATTGAATGCTTCAAAAAATAGTTTCTTGATAGTGAGTATAATTTTTTCTGTTATTTCAATTGGAATAAGCTGGATTGCAGGAATTGAAAGCAGTAAATATAGTGTTGAAATAGTGCAAAATATAATTGCACATACAGTTTATAACGGGCGTATATTCAGAGGAATGATATTTATTCCTATAGGTATGTGCTTCAATTTCAAAAAAATATCCTATAATATGAATATTTTAATTATGATAAGTAGTTTTTTTCTAAATTGCATTTTAAAGAATTATTTTTTGAGGTCATATTTTATTGATTTTGACGACAGTAAGTTTTTTGGAATAATTTTAAATTGGAAATTAATGGATCATCCTGTATATCATAAATTAAGAAAGATGAGTACGATTATGTATTTGATTCATATGTATATATGGAGTATCTACTATAAAGTTCTTTATGGAGAAAAAACATACGGATTAGATAGTTTTATTATTACTTCGCTTTGTGGATGTGTTGTGGCATTACTTTATTTAAAAGTTATTAATAAATTCAAGATGAGAGCTTTTCACAAGAGAAAATGATATATTTAGCTTGTTCCGGTTTATGTATTGAGTTATACTAAAAAAGTATATAGTTGTTTTTAGAAAGATGAGGTTTACGAATGAAAAAAATTGCGGTAATTTGTTTGGTTGCTTCTTTGGCAGTGTCAATGAATAGTAGTGTGACTGCTCTGGCTCAATCTGCAAATCAGCCTCAAATTGAAAATAGTACAGGTGAAAGCAGTTTGGAAACGGATACGAAAGCAGCAAATGAGGATCTGTATCCAGCAGACTGGGATGCGGATGATCCGGAAAATGCAAGAGCTTTTCAGCAAATGTATGGTGACGAGCAGACAGCTGATGACGTTGCAGAAAATGATGGTATTGCGACATTTTCACTAGAGGAAGATGGATCAGCACGCAGCAGCAGTGGAATCACAACGAAATGGGAAAATTATATATTAAACAGTGCCGGAAAGATTACAGGTACTAAAATCAATACATATATACATAACAGCAAGGATACTTCTGGAAAAAGTATTGCAATGGGAATTGATGTGTCTTATCATAATGGAAATATCGACTGGAATAAAGTAAAAGCATCTGGTGTGGAATATGCATTGATCCGTGTCGGATATCGTGGATATGCCGGTGGAACGATTGCAAGTACAGGCGACAGTAAGTTTAAGACCTATATTGAAGGCGCAAAAGCGGCAGGATTGAAGGTCGGAGTTTACTTTTTCTCTCAGGCAATCAATGTGCGGGAAGCAGAAGAAGAAGCGATATGGACACTGAACAGAATCAAAGGGTATCAGCTTGATCTTCCGGTAGTGATTGACTATGAATATGCGGGAACAACCGATAAGAATGGAAATTCTCTGGAAAGATTGAACAATGCTAATTTATCAAAATCACAGAAGACAGCGTGTGTCGATGCTTTTTGTAAAAAGGTAAAGAACGCAGGATATCAGGCAATGGTATATTCCAGTTCCAGTTGGTTAGAAAAGGATATGGACACAGACACACTCAGCAAAAATTATGGGGTGTGGATGGCAAGATATAATACTCATTCCTATGTGGATTCAGAAAAAGGAAGATTCTATGATGGCACATTAAATATCTGGCAGTGTAGCAGCAGGGCAAAAATCGATGGTATTAAGACTTGTGTGGATCTGGATTACTGGTATAAATCCGGTGGAACGGATGTTGTAAAAGATCCAAAAACAGGCGAGTGGTATTATACCGTAAATGGTGTGATGGATGAGGGCTATACCGGTGTGGCGAAAAACAGCAATGGCTGGTGGCGTATTGAAAATGGCTGGGTTAATTTTAAGTTTGAAGGAATTGCGGAAAATGAAAATGGAACCTGGTATTTAAAAAATGGAAAAGTAGATTTTACATATAATGGATTTGTACATGATAATACTAATTGGTGGTATGTGGAAAATGGACAGGTTACATACAATAAAAATGATGTGATCAAGGGTAACGTTAATGGTGTCAATGCATGGTGGCATGTCGTAAACAGCAAAGTGACAAGAGATACAACGGTAGCGAAAAACAGTAATGGTTGGTGGTACATCAATAATGGAAAAGTAGATTTTGGATACTATGGATTTGCGGCAAACAGCAATGGATGGTGGTATCTGGAAGGCGGAAAAGTAACTTTCCAGAAAAATGATGTCATAAAAGGAACGGTTGACGGAGAGAATGGCTGGTGGCATGTGGTTGGCAGCAAGGTTACTTATGATACAACTGTAGCGAAAAACAGCAATGGCTGGTGGCGCATAGAAAACGGAAAAGTAAATTTTAATTTTACCGGTGTTGTGTCTAACCAGAACGGAGACTGGTATCTCTCCAATGGAAAAGTAGATTTAACTATAATGGTACCGTGACATATGATGGAAAATCATATCAGGTTGTCAAATGGTTCGGCAAAAGCTGCTTAATAATTAAAAAAGCTCTAAAACGTCTGCATATTTTTATGCAATAGTTGAATATGCGTGTAAAATGCACTTATTTGAATAATAAGTGCATTTTGCTTACTAACTGAAAAAAAAATGTTACAATTTTGTTAATTATAGGAAAAAATATAAGTTAGGTATTTAGGAAGGAAAAAGTATATGAATACTACATTAGTGATTATGGCAGCCGGAATCGGATCCCGTTTTGGTGGTGGCGTAAAACAGTTGACACCGGTTGGACCAAACGGTGAAATTATTATTGATTATTCTATCCATGATGCTTTAGAGGCAGGATTTAATAAAATCGTATTTATTATTCGTAAGGATATTGAGGAAGATTTCAGAGAGGTAATCGGAGATCGCATCGAAAAAATCTGTGATGTGGAATATGTGTTCCAGTCTCTGGATGATCTTCCGGAAGGTTTTGAGAAACCGGCAGACCGCACAAAACCTTGGGGAACCGGTCAGGCAGTAAGATGCTGTAAAGGTATTGTAAATGAGCCGTTTGCAGTAATTAATGCAGATGATTACTACGGAAAAGAAGCATTTGTAAAAGTACATGATTATCTGGTTGGCTGTGGTGATTCTCAGTACAAATATTGCATGGCAGGATTTATCCTTGATAATACACTGAGCGATAACGGAACGGTTACCAGAGGTGTCTGCCAGGTAGATGATCAGGAGATGCTGCAGAAGATCGTTGAGACAAGCGGTATTGCCCGTGACACAGATGGTATTGTCAAAGACGAAAATGGCAATGAGATTCCAACAGGAACACACGTATCTATGAACATGTGGGGCGTCACACCGGAATTTTTGGATGTTCTGGATAAAGGATTTGCAGAATTCCTGGCAAATGTGGAACCGGGCAATATCAAAGCAGAGTATCTGCTTCCAACCATCATTGGCGATATGCTTGAAAAAGGTGAGGTATCTGTAAAAGTTCTTGAGACACAGGATAAATGGTTTGGTGTAACCTATCAGGAAGATCGTCAGACTGTTGTAGATGCTTTTGCAAAACTGATCGCGGACGGTGTATACAAGACTCCTTTATTCTAGGATAAACAGAAAGATTGCGATTGGAGTATGTGAGAAATGGCGTAAATATATTTAAAATCTGTCTGATCTGAATTAGCATAGATTTTAAATGCAGGAATAGCATATTAGAAAGTTAAGAAAGAACATTTCATGCGGTAGAAATTACCATGTGAGATGTTCTTTTTTTGTTATAGTATGCATTTTTTTGATTATTTACAGATACTTTGCATGAGAATATGTGTGAGGAGAATAATGCGATGACAACACAGACAGGAAAACAAAGCATCACTTTTGAAAAACCACCCTGGATTATCAGCAGCGGCTGCGTGGCAGGAACTAAGGAAGCAGAAGGACCGATCGGGCATGAAATTGACCTGGTGGGAGAAGATGACAATTTTGGATGTGACATCTGGGAAGAAGCGGAAAGCACACTGCAAAAAGAGGCATTGACAATTGCATTAGGAAAAGCGGGATTGAAAGCAGAGGAACTTCGCTATCTGTTTGCGGGGGATCTGCTTGGACAGTCCATGGCAACATCTTTTGGCTTACAGCAATTTGATCTGCCATTATTTGGATTGTACGGTGCCTGCTCAACAGCGGGAGAATCGCTGGCTCTGGCGGCAATGACCGTGTCTGCCGGATATGCGAATCTGGCAGGAGCGGTCACATCCAGTCATTTTGCCAGCGCGGAGAAACAGTTTCGGTTTCCCTTGGAATATGCCAATCAAAGGCCCTTATGTACTACCTGGACGGTTACGGGAGCCGGTGCCTTTGTACTTGGTAGAGACAGGTATAAAACAGAAAATAGATGTAAAAGCGGACTAGAAAAAGAAGAGTGTACAAAAACACAAGGAGTACAGCAAAAAGAATGCAAGGGGAAAGCGTGTTGTGATGTCTGCATCACCGGCATCACACCGGGCAAAATCGTAGATTATGGCGTGCGTGATTCCATGAACATGGGAGCTGCTATGGCACCGGCGGCAGCAGCTTGTATTGCAGCACATTTGGAGGATTTTTCCAGAAGCCCGTCTTATTATGACAAGATCATTACCGGTGATCTGGGGGCGGTTGGACGGGAAATCCTGATTGAACTGTTACAGCAGAAAAATATTGATATCGGAAGCTGCCATACAGATTGTGGGCTGGAGATTTTTGATAATGAGCGGCAGGGAACCGGAAGTGGAGGAAGTGGCTGCGGATGTGCGGCAGTAACTATGAGTGCACATTTTTTGCCGATGATGCGGCGCGGGGAATTAAAACGTGTACTGTTTGTGCCGACAGGTGCCCTGCTGTCCAAAATCAGTTTTAATGAGGGTGAAAACGTGCCGGGAATTGCACATGCAGTAGTATTAGAAGTACTAGAAAATCGTTAAAAAAATTCGAAAGAATGAAGTGCAGAAAAATGATATTTGGTGATTATGTTAAGTGGTATGGATAAATGTGAAGTATTTTGTAAAACGCAAGTGATACACATTATTTAGAGTAAAAAAATATATAAAGCAAAAATGAAACGTAAAAGTTATAAAATGGAGGGAAGTGTAACGATGGATTATGTCAATGCCTTTTGGGTAGGTGGACTGATCTGTGCGTTGGTGCAGATTTTACTGGAAAAAACAAAATTACTTCCGGGGCGTGTCATGGTGCTTCTTGTCTGCTCAGGAGCGGTATTAGGAGCAGTAGGAATTTATGAACCTTTTTCTGAATTTGCGGGAGCAGGAGCAAATGTGCCGTTGCTTGGCTTTGGAAATACGCTTTGGAAGGGGATGAAAACTGCCGTTGATGAAAGTGGATTTCTAGGGCTTTTTACCGGTGGATTTACTGCCTGTGCGGTAGGTGTATCAGCGGCATTAATTTTCGGCTATCTGGCATCTCTGATATTTAATTCCAAGATGCGGAAATAATAGCTCAAAATAGATTTTCAATAAATTCAAAGAGAAGAATATGTCAGCATACGTTGACCAGAATCACGTACCAAGTTTCACATGCATTCGATTTGAAGGCTATGGTTATTGCTACGCACACAAAAACAATGAGGGGGAATGAAGAAAACGTAGAGTATTTTTATCAGACAGGTATCAAAAAATACAAAATGAACCATATTAACGATACAGAAATGAATATGCTTGATGATCGTTTGCTGATAGTTGCTGACAGAAAATCAACGATTCATTTTCATTAGTGAAAAAAGTTATGAGAAGGAGAGATACCAAGATGAAAAAATTCAGACAGATAGCATTTATACTTATGTTGGCATTGAGTTTGACGACCTTTGCAGCATGTGGAAAGAAAAATACGGATATGAACGATGGGAGCAACAATAATTCTGTCACAGAGAACGGCACCGACAAAAATGGAACCAACGATAATAATGTCGTGGATGATAATACCGTGACGGACAATAACGGAATCGTCAATGACAGAGCAGATACCAATCAGACAGATTATGGAACAACCGGTGAAAATATGAGGGACGCAGCAGAAAATGCGAAAGAGTCGATTGAGGATACCGGAGAGGCGATCAAAAATGGTGTCACCGGTGACACAGATACCAACAGAGATCATAAGGATGGCACAAATGGAAATACGACCGGAGATACAGTCGGAACAGACAACAATACGGGCGTAACTGAAAACAATAACAGTGGCAGATAAAAATATCGAAAAAACACATTGAATAAAAGTAAATAGAGTTATTAATAAAACTAAGAAAAATTTTACCCTAGAATGAAATAGTAAAATTATGAAAAAAGGTTTGCACATCAATTTTTGATAGAATACTGCAAAATGCGAATAGGTATAAGCTGGCGGAGCAACTTTTGTAGTATAGCCAAAACTGAAATAAGGAGAAGAACTCAGATTAGTGATGCAGGGCGTCTTAGCCCAAAGCACTCATCTGAGTTCTTCTCCTTTCTTAGACTACATTATAAAAATACGGAAATTAATTACTCCTCAATGCTGTAGTTCGGAGCCTCTTTTGTGATATGAATATCATGCGGATGGCTCTCTTTTCAGTGAAGCAGCAGAGATTTTTACAAAATGACTGGTAGCAGTCAGATCTCTGATTGTCGAAGCTCCACAGTAACCCATACCAGCGCGGATACCACCAACAAGCTGGAAGATAATATCTTCTACGCTGCCTTTGTAAGCAACACGTCCTTCCACACCTTCCGGAACCAGTTTTTTAGCATCCTGCTGGAAGTAACGGTCTTTGCTTCCATTTTCCATAGCAGCAAGAGATCCCATACCACGATATACTTTGTATTTACGTCCCTGATATAATTCGAAAGCGCCCGGAGCTTCGTCACATCCTGCGAACATGGAACCCATCATACATACACTACCACCGGCAGCCAGAGCTTTTGTCATATCTCCGGAGTATTTGATACCACCGTCTGCGATGATCGGAATATTGTACTCTTTTGCAACTTCGTAGCAGTCCATAACAGCTGTGATCTGTGGAACACCGATACCTGCAACGACACGGGTTGTACAGATAGAACCAGGTCCGATACCTACTTTAACAGCGTCAGCGCCAGCTTCGATCAGCGCTTTTGTAGCTGCGCCTGTTGCAACGTTACCTGCGATAACCTGCAGATCCGGATAAGCTTCTTTGATCTTGTGAACTGCATTTAAGATGTTTAAGGAATGTCCGTGTGCGGAATCTACAACGATAACATCTACATGTGCTTTTACCAGAGCATCGATACGATCCATCATATTTGCTGTGATACCAACAGCAGCACCACAGAGCAGACGTCCCTGCTCATCTTTTGCAGAAAGCGGATATTTGATCTGTTTTTCAATATCTTTGATTGTGATCAGACCTTTTAATTTGAAGTCTTTGTCAACGATCGGAAGTTTCTCTTTTCTTGCTTTTGCAAGGATTGCTTTGGCTTCCTCTAAAGTGATGCCTTCCGGAGCAGTGATCAGTCCCTCACTGGTCATGCTTTCACTGATTTTTTTGGAAAAATCAGTCTCAAATTTAAGATCACGGTTTGTGATGATACCGATCAGTGTACCATCTTCTTTGACGATCGGCACACCGGAAATACGGAATTTTGCCATCAGGTCGTCAGCGTCCTGAAGTGTGTGATCTGCGGAAAGGGAGAATGGATCTGTGATAACTCCGTTTTCGGAACGTTTTACTTTGTCTACTTCCTCAGCCTGTGCTTCGATAGACATATTTTTGTGGATGATACCGATACCGCCCTGTCTTGCCATTGCGATTGCCATGCGGTGTTCAGTAACTGTATCCATGCCGGCACTCATCATCGGAATGTTCAGTGTGATTTTGTTGGTCAGTTTTGTCGTAAGATCAACCATGTTCGGGGTTACCTCGGAGTATGCCGGAACGAGCAGCACATCATCAAAAGTAATACCTTCACCAATAATTTTTGCCATTTTGTATCCTCCCTTATCTGTTTTGTGAGCAAAAAAAGAAAAACACTGCTGTTTTTCTGATTTCTAAAAATTAAATAAATTAAATTTTGAAAATATTATAGTAATTTAAAATTGTAATGTCAAATGACTTTTCGGCAAAGGTTTCTTTTTTTACAGTTTGTGATATTTTAAGTGTATACTTTGCAAAATGTTAGGAGAAATCAATCCAAAGCATCAAATAAGTCAGAGTTAATAAATATTAATAAGGTAATTCTCAACCGGTCTTTTTTATCTCAGTCTAATTTCTGACTGAGATAAAAATGCTCCGTCGAGGATGTGCAGTTGATTCTGAGGAAGAATATGTCAGCATACGCTGACC
>ENA-OPYX01001026-OPYX01001026.1-human-gut-metagenome-genome-assembly--contig:-NODE-1026-length-15718-cov-3.526907_pt1 | contig 15718 bp, 10 predicted proteins | sample MGYA00242639_ERZ504486 | MGnify/ENA primary metagenome ERZ504486 (study PRJEB26092, sample SAMD00036296) | human gut metagenome | host: Homo sapiens | study: EMG produced TPA metagenomics assembly of... | reverse complement strand
AAAAGACTTACAGTCACATAATAATCACCGGTAGCAACCATAGTTCCCCGATTCGGTATCTGCGCGGATATATTAGCCGGATCTGTAATATCCTGATATTCGATGGCATACTGTCCCTTACCGCTTTCCTCGCCGAAATATGTTGCCAGCACATATTTTGCATCCGCATCCGGATTTTCTACTTTTCCACTGACCGTCTGTCCGTTCAGGCTCGCAGAGAGACTGTCAAATGGCATAGATGCGTTCAGATTCAGATTGAACTCTGCCACATCACTGGTTACTGTCCACTGATCACCAATGGATGCATTTTTTCCCAGACCAACCAGAACACAGTCTTTTCCAGCCGCATTCTGTGTTGCAAATACATTGATTTCTGACTCATTGGTAATTTCATCTTCCTCATTATAGGAAGGTAGTGTCAATGCAAGATTGCTGCCACCTTTGGAAACCGTCAGGCTCTCTGCAAATGCCTGCATATCTGTGCCATCCGCAGGTGTCACCATCATAACAACCGTAGCATCTTTTGATAATGACTGTCCCTCATTTCCAGTAAGTTCAATATTCTTACTGTAAACACTGTTGGTACTTACCGCATTTTGCAATGCCACATCAGCAACGGATGTTACATTTGCACCAAGCATATCCATATTTGCATCCATGACTGCCACTGCATCATTTTCATTGTATTCTGCACTGTAACCTTCCGGCTTGTGATCTTCCCACTTCCATTCCGGCAGATCTTTCCAGAATCCAACGGTTTTGATACCAGCATCATTTTCCGGGAATATGTACCAAAGGCGATAAGATGCAATTCCCCAGTCGGCTTCTTTCTTGGCACCGCCGTAAATTTTAAAATTCTTAAAGGCTGAATTTACTGCGCCATTAAAGTTCGTTCCTCTGACCGGTACCACCGTACTTGCACCAAGGAAAAAATCAAAACTTGTAGATCCAAGTTTGACACCACCGATCAACGGCCATCCTGACGGTGCATGCAGACTTCCTTCCACACCACCGTTCATATCCGCATTTACATAGACACTGGTCGGATTCTTATAGCTGTTCATTCCGGAGAACACACTTGCACTTAAGTCTCCCGAAGCCCGGATTACCTTGGAATTCTGTGGAACACTTGCATGGACACTTGCAGCACCAAAAGCTTTCAGACCGGTGTAGTCTGTGCCCTTATAATTGCGCGTTTCTCCCTGAACACCTTCTTCGATGGTAAAATCATCAATCAGATTCAGCTTTTTAAAAATTTTGACCTCATCGCCTTTCAGCTTAAAGTAAGCCGGTCCAAAGGTATAGGTTGCTTTTCCTTCCAGTGTATTCAAAATTTCGCCTTTCCCTGTAATGGAAAGGTTCAACGGCGGAATTGCAAAGAAATCTCCGTTAAAGGAATCTGCCAGATTATTAAATCCACCACCGGCACCGGTTATATTTGCCACTACCACAGGTGGCACCAGTGGCACCTTGGCAACACTTGATCCTGCATAGAAGTAAAGCTTATTTGGCATAAGTGAACCTGTCAGGTCAGATCTCTTCAATTCCAGTTCCGCCTCACTCTCAAAGAGATCAAATACATTCAGTTCCATAGTGAAATGATACCTTGGCTGGAAGGTATCAATTTCGCCTTCCAGACTTGCCATATCCAGTCCAAGCATTTCTGTCGTATCAATTTTTCCGGTTGCACGAATACCGTTTACCTTAAAATCTTTCCCCTGGTAACCATATCCAAGCTCCTGCATGGTAAACTCAGCACCTCTAAAAATCTGAAATTCTGCATTTCCTTCAAAACTGATATTGCCATCCACTTTCACGTTCGCTTTTTCCACACTGATCTCTGTACCCGGAATATTGGTCGTCATCACCGCATCATTCGAATTCGGATCCATCGTCACGATCAGACCATTTTCTCCCGATGCAATCGTAAGATTCTTCTGTGCAGCATCTTTTGGCTGATAAAACTTAAATGTCGGGGTATTCAGATTTACATTGCTTGTCTCAAAACTTCCATCCTTGCCAACAGAAAAACTTCCACCGGCGCCGGTCCAGACTGCAGTAATGGATTTTGACAACGCTGCCACACCGTTTGTAAATACATAGCGGTCATTTTCTTCATGAAAATTTCCACGAATTGCCGCGATCTTTGTTCCGTAAGTCTTTGCATTTGCATCCAGCTCACTTTCACTGGATGCCGGAACTGCCTGATAACCATCCTTATTTTTATAAATACCAAGATGTCTGGCAGACTGACTTACCGTGATCGTATCATTCGGTGTAAATGTATCATCTTTTTCGGTATAGAGATCCCGGTATCCCCAAAGCATGTTACTGTGCTGATATGAAATCTCTTTTCCCATGAGATTCAGGTTGAGTTCCAATGTCACATCGCCACTTTTTGTTGCAGAAAAATACTCCGGCAGTGAATCTGTGTAATCACCTGTTCCATCATGCCCTGTCACATAACCTGTATACAGTGAGGAAGTTGCCACAAAAGGATTTGCCCAGGAATATCCTTTTGTAAAAAGTTCTGTGATGCCTTCTCCGGAACTGCCATAGCCGCTATTAGGACTGTGATACCATCCAAAAGATGTTTTTACATGCAGCAGATCTGCCACCACGGCACTCTCTGAATGCTGATAACCGGATTCCGAATTTCCGGTGGCATTGCTCATGTATACAGACGCACCAGTGGAAACATTCTCATGTCCCATTTTATTAAAACCATTCAGTTTCGTACAAAATTGCAGATTCAGGTCATCGCCATACGCCAGACCATCTTTATTCTTATACTCGACATCAACATCTGCTTTTACACCGTAAGTTCTTCCGTTATCAGCATCATCCTCTGTCAACATACCGGCAGTCGTGTAGCCGGTTGTCTTTCCTTCGTCCAGTTTGACGATCCGGTAAGTCGTGGTAACTTCATAAGTACGCTGATATCTCGATGTTACCTGCTTATACGGTTTAAACTCATATTTTACTGTAATACTATTTTTGTCTGCAGTTACACTCCTGCTGGAAACAGATATCTTTTCTGAATTTGCGACAAAATATGGATACTGGTATATTTTTTTGTTAAATACCATGTCATATGCCTCTTTTGCAGATGCTTTTGTTCTTGCAGGCACAGTTACCAGATAACCACCGCCAAAATTTATTTTCGAACTCTGCACAAAATACAGACGAATATGATCATTCTCGATCCAGGTAACATTATAATTCCGGTATGTTCCTTTATTGTTTGTTACCTCCTCTGTTTCTGAACGAACGGATCCGACGATGGCATATGCATCCATCGGTACAAAACATGCAAGCACACATACCGCAAGCAGTATACTCAAAAATTTCTTTATCATAGACTCATCCCCTTTCTTTCGTGTCGCCATATAAATTCTTTTTCCGGTCAGATTTATATAGCCATATTTTACCAAAGGAACTGATCCTTTCACATGCCCATTTCAGGAGAAAAAAGTGCCTATTGACAAAAAAAGAAAAGATACTGACATCTGATACAAATTATCTCAGTCGAGAAGACTCCCACTTCTGCAAGTGGTGAGTAATAACAAGTCTTTCTCAGTGGGAGTACAATCTCCGACTGAGATAAACGCTCCGCGAGGATGTGCAGTGATTCTGAGAAGAATATGTCAGCTTTCGCTGACCAGAATCACGCACCAAGTCTCACGTGCGTTCGACTTGAATTGATAAGATGGCTCTGAATCGTTGAAATATAGGAGAATCATATGAGTGAAACAGACCAAACCGTATCTTGGAAATCCGCAGGAGACCATTGCGGTATTAAACCGTTATAAATTTGCATTTCAGAAAAAATTTGGTCAGAACTTCCTGATCGATACTCATGTGCTGGAGCGCATTATCGACGAGGCCGGTATCACACCAGACGATTTTGTTCTGGAGATTGGACCGGGTATCGGAACCATGACACAGTATCTTGCCTGCGCAGCCCGTGAGGTTGTTGCGGTGGAGATCGACAAAGTGCTGATCCCGATTCTGGAAGGTGACACACTGAAAGCGTTTGATAATGTAACTGTCATCAATGAAGATATTTTAAAAGTAGATATCAACAAACTGGTAGAGGAGAAAAACGGCGGCCGTCCGATCAAGGTGGTAGCCAATCTGCCATATTATATTACGACACCGATCATCATGGGTCTGTTCGAGAGCCATGTGCCAATCGAGAGCATTACGATCATGGTGCAGAAGGAAGTTGCAGACCGTATGAAAACAGGACCGGGTTCCAAGGAATACGGTGCGCTGTCTCTGGCAGTACAGTATTATGCAAATCCGGAAATCGTGGCAAACGTGCCACCGAACTGCTTCATGCCGCGTCCGAATGTTGGTTCCGCAGTCATTCGTCTGACCAGACATGAGACACCAGTCGTTGATGTCAAAGACGAAAAACCTGATGTTTCGTATTATCCGCGCATCCTTCAATCAGCGCAGAAAAACACTGGTAAATGGACTGAAAAATTCCGGTGAGATTAATTTCACCAAGGAGCAGATTGAGGCGGCGATCACAGCGATTGATAAACCGTTGACAATCCGTGGTGAAGCATTGACACTTGCAGAATTTGCAGCTTTATCGAATGCTTTTTCTGAGATGTAGTAATTATCGGATAAGAATTGAAATTCTGCAGATGATAGGAATATTAAAGTTCATAATAAATTATCTGTGGAATAAAAAATAATCTGAGTCATAAAGTTTAGAATGAAAGAAAAATTTCAAACTTTATGGCTCAATTTTTATATTAATTATTTTTGTTCCGTATTTGCTGACCGTCTGGGTGAGAGCGGTTTTGGAGGAAAACAGACAGATCCTGTACAGAAGCAGATCGAAGAACAATTGCCCTTTGTGGTGGCACGGGAAATTTCGATAGATAGTGAATCGGAATGCCTGAAGGCACAGACGATTATTGCCCGAACCAACCTGTGGAAAAGCTATCAGAAAGCATTGGCAGAAGCACAAACAGATGAAGATGCAGCGAGCAAAACTCAGACAGGTGAAAATGTATCGGAAGAAAATTTGTCAGCAAAAAAAGAGACAGGAAAAAGTACAACAAGTGAAAATGACTCAGACAAAAGTAAAAAGATTCAGGACACAAATATAGAATGGACTGTATCTGATTCTGAGTTAGAAAGTTACACAGAACAGGAATTGAAGAAAATTTGGGGAACTTCTTACGAATCCAACATGGAAAAACTCAGACAGGCAGTGGAGGAAACTTCCGGCGAAATCCTGACCTGTGAAGATCAGACGATTCAGGCAGCTTATCATTATGCCGCAAATTGTAAAACCAGAAACGCATCCGAAGTTCCCGGTCAGGAGGATTATATCTGGCTACAGAGTGTCGACAGCGAAGATGATATGCTTGCGGACGGATTTTTGAATGTCAGTTACATGGAAAAACAGGATTTTGTAAATGCATTGGCATTGATTTTTCAAGGTGAGGTGTTGGATGCGGCTCAAATGCCCGGCGCATTGGAATTATCCAAACGCGACAGTGCCGGATATGTGACGGAGGTAACCTATGGAATAACGGTAGCAAACGGGGAAGCGGTGCGTCAGGCGTTGCATTTGAATTCTGCCTGCTTCTATCTGTCTGAACTGGACGGGAAAATCCGTATTGTCACAAAAGGCATCGGACATGGACTGGGACTTAGCCAGTATGGGGCAAATGAGCGGGCAAAACAGGGGAAAAACTGCCGCGAAATTTTGACTTACTATTATACTGGTGTCAGCATCAAATCATGGTAAAAATTAGTTGAGGGTATATAGAAATCGGCATATAATATTCCGTATTTTTTGCAGTCCGTTTTTACTGCATTGAATAAATCCATTTTTTTCGGAAAGAATAACAGTAAAACCATAAGTAATAACTGGAATCTGGAGGAGAAAAATGGAAAAGCAGAAAAAGACAGAGCATGTTGAAAAAAAGGAAAAACGGCGACGAATCATCCATACACAGAAATCATATCTGACCGCAGGAGTGATCATGCTGGTGGCAGTCATTGCCATGGCGGGGGCTTATCAGAGAGAAAAGAAAAATGCGGAAAACGCACAAAATGAAGCGGTGGCACTGGCAGAAAACGACTGGGTGGAGCCTGAGACAGATACCACCTCTACCGGGGATGAGACCCAGGAAACCATGGCGGCACAGACACCGGAATCACAGGTTTCCGACAATCTCAGCGCACAGACTGATACAACAGGGATCTCACAGACAGATCCGGTACAGGGAAGTACCGATACGACGGCGTTAAACAGTCAGGTGCAGACCAGTGAAGAACCGGTGATGCATTTTTCTGCATCGGACACCATCAGCTGGCCCCTGGAAGGCGATGTGATCTTGAACTACAGCATGGACAGTTCGGTTTATTTTGCCACATTGGATCAGTATAAGTATAATCCGGCACTGATCATTGCGGGAGCAGTCAATGACCGCGTGACAGCGGCAGCAGACGGGCAGGTGATCGGTGTGGATACGACTGCAGAAACAGGACAGACTGTGACCATCGGGCTTGGTGACAGCTATCAGGCAATCTATGGTCAGTTAAAAGAAGTCGAAGTATCCGCGGGAGATTACGTGAAACAGGGCGATACTATCGGTTATCTGGCAGAGCCGACCAAATACTATTCCGTAGAAGGCGCAAACTTGTATTTTTCCATGACAAAAGAAGGAAAACCGGTAAATCCGATGGACTATATTCGATAAAAGTTTTGTTCACGCATTGCAGCGAATCTGTGTATAATAACAGTGTACCGGTTAATATTCGCAATCGAAAAAATAAATACAGTTTTACCGGAGAAGAAAAATCCTGGTATCCGGTGTCAGACGTCTCACCTGATATCTGGATAAAACGCTATACGCTGGTCGGTAAAAAGGAAGGTACGTGAATAAAATACAGCAGGTTCGATTGCTTTTTATAAGGATGTTTGGGGTGTGCAGTAAGATATGCGAAAAATATGGACTGTGCGCCCTGAGCAGAGAAACTGCAATTGGAATATACGAATCCGATGAAAATGGTGCTCGGATGATTCAAGTCGAACGCACGTGAGACTTGGTGCGTGATTCTGGTCAGCGCAAGCTGACATCTTCTTTTCAGAATCACTGCACATCCTCGCGGAGCATTTATCTCAGTCGGAGATTGAACTCCCACTGAGAAATACTTGTTACTACTCACCACTTGCAGAAGTGGGAGTCTCAACTCAGACTGAGATGAAACAGGATGAGTCTGTTATTGTACGATATAGATGAAATATGCTGAATAAGAAATAATTTAAGAAAATAAGGGTAATATTGGAGAGAACATGAGAGAAACAACGAGAAATTATACATATATCTTAAAGTGCGGGGATGGAAGTCTCTACACTGGATGGACGAATGATATTGCAGCACGCCTGGAACAGCATCGCAGCGGAAAGGGTGCCAAATATACACGGGGACGCGGACCATTGCAGCTGGTGTATCTGGAAGTGTATGACACAAAATCAGAAGCGATGAGTCGTGAGGCAAGGATCAAACGCTTTACAAAAAGTGAAAAGTTGAAACTTCTTGCCGCAGAAGAATGGCGTTCGGAACTGACTGTGGAGGAACAGGAGTTGCTTATTTACAGAGATTAAAAAATGAGCTGCCTAATATTCCAGGTAGCTCATTTTGATCGACGTTGATAAATACGCTATGGATGTTATCTTGAGATAATCATCTTACAGATCGGATTTCCCATGGAGGAAAATTTCTGTTCATATTCAGTCATAACATTTCCCTGGTTCAGTGTTTCGTCATGATGCAGATCCCAGGTAAATGCATCTAAATGCCATCCTGCAGGCTCTACCTGCTCTAGGGAGAACTGGAACAGATCTTTGTTGTCGGTCTTGAATTCCACATGTCCTTCCGGTTTCAAAATTTTATCATATCTGCCGAGGAAGGTCTGGGAAGTCAGACGGCGTTTTGCGTGGCGGTCCTTTGGCCATGGATCGGAGAAATTCAGGTAAATACCATCCACTTCATGTTTTGCAAACATATTACAGATGTTTTCTGCATCCATACGGATAAAACGCAGATTTTCCGGCTGTGTCTCCATAGCATCTGTTTTTTCCAGAGCGCGGACAAGCACGCTGGAGTATTTCTCAATACCGATGTAGTTAATATTCGGATTCTGCTGAGCCAGAGTGGTGATAAACTGTCCTTTTCCCATGCCTACTTCAATGCGGATCGGGTTGTCATTTCCAAATATTGTATGCCAGTTTCCGGCCTGTGGGTCTTCTTCCAGAAAACACAGCGGATGATCAGCGATGGTTTCCCGGGAGCCCGGTACATTTCTTAATCTCATAAAAATAATTCCTTTCATCGTTAAAAATACTTTTGTTTTGTAAAAATTCCATTATAAAAACAATGGAATTGTGATAATTATAGTAAAAAATCAGACACAAACGGTGTCCACTATTGTATTTATGTACTTACGATATTTGGTAGTTTTCTTATAGAAAACGTCTTAGGTTTGTACTTAGTAATTTTTTATAGAAAATTTTGTGTCTGCTTGGTATTTTACTATAAGTTTCATGGAGCGACAAGAGAAATACCGCTGTTTTGCAGAGAAATACGGGTGAATTTTATTAAGATATCCTGAATTTTTCGCTGTAATGCCTGTTTCTTAACACTTGAGAGGTGTTTCTACTGGACGGAATATGTGAATTTTGTTATGATAATTGTTATGTGAATTTTTATTTATCTCAGTCTGAGTTGAGACTCCCACTTCTGCAAGTGGTGAGTAGTAACAAGTATTTCTCAGTGGGAGTTCAATCTCCGACTGAGATAAATGCTCCGCGAGGATGTGCAGTGATTCTGAAAAGAAGATGTCAGCTTGCGCTGACCAGAATCACGCACCAAGTCTCACGTGCGTTCGACTTGAACTTAATAGAGAATCCTCTCATATCTATAAATGATGAAGGGACAGACCGTTTTCAATAAGAATTCCGTTGCTGATTGAGATAAATACTCTATAAAGATGTGCAGAGTTTTTTGGGGAAGAATATAATCAACACATTTATGGGAAAAATAGAGTAAAGGTACGAAGGTATGCAAACGACGTTCAAGGCATTCTTGAAATGAGACCTGGTGTGTAATTCCGGTCAGCGAAAGCTGCGATGAAGTTTGGCATATTTGGAGGAAAAAATGAAAAAAATATTAAAGAGAATGACAGGCATTTTCCTGTGTGTGGCAATGGCGGTTGGCATATTTGGCACAACGCCGGCTTTTGCAGAGGGGGAAGATGTCAGCGAACAGAACACGCAGGCGCAGGCAGCACAGTGGCCGACGGGACCGGAAGTGCAGGCATCAAGTGCAGTAGTAATGGATGCGTCCACTGGCACCGTTTTATTTGAAAAAGATGCGGATACACCGCGTTATCCGGCAAGTATTACGAAAATCATGACGACTTTACTGGCACTGGAGAATTGCAGTCTGGATGAGGTTGTACATTTTTCGGCAACAGCGGTATACGAAAATGAAGGTGGCACTTCCCATATTGCCAGAGATCTGGATGAGGAAATGACGCTGGAACAGTGTCTGTACGCGATCATGCTGGAATCGGCAAATGAATGTTCCTACGCTGTGGCAGAGCATGTGGGTGGTGGTGACTATCAGAAATTTATCGATATGATGAATGCAAAAGCAGCAGAACTTGGCTGCACCAATACGCATTTTAACAACTGTAACGGTCTGCCGGATCCGAATCATGTGGTCAGCGCCCGCGATATGGCACTGATTTCCAGAGAAGCGATCAAAAACAGTATGTTCCGTAAAATCGTGGGAACCGTGCGTTATGAAATCCCGCCGACAAACAAACATGCGGATCCAACTCCGCTGAACAATCATCATCAGATGATCAGCGCATACAAAGGTCGTCAAAATCTGTATGAATACTGTGTAGGTGGTAAAACCGGATGGACTTCTGATGCCGGAAATACACTGGTAACTTTTGCAGAAAAAGATGGCATGACACTGATCTGCGTGGTTATGGGATGCAGCGCAGGCGGTCAGTACAGCGATACCAGAACATTATTTGATTATTGTTTTGACAACTTTAAACTTTTTAACGTATCACAGAATGAAAACCGTTACGAAAATACGCAAAGTACAGGAAATTCTTTGTTTACAGAATGGAATGCCTTTGCAAAAGTAGACAGTACGGCACAGATCATACTTCCGGCGAATGCAAATTTTGCAGATACACAGACAGAGGTTAATTATGATCAGACAAGTGACAGCATTCTTGGAACGCTGGTTTACTCTTATGGTGGAAGACAGGTTGGAACTGCCAATGTGGTCACGACTGGAGCGAAGATCACTGCTTATCCGTTTGGGGAAAAATCTGGTACGGTAAGTAAAAACGATAACCAGACAGAGCTGTCAGAAAAAAGTGCAGAAACCGGGAACGATGCGCAGAATAAAAATACTTCTGCAACAAAATCCAATACACAGATCAGCAAAAAGAAACTGCTGTTGATCGGCGGAGGTGTTGTGGGAGCAATTATTGTCGTGCTCATCATCTGGTTACTGTATAATAATATCCGTCGTATCCATCGTAGAAAAGAAGGACGCGACCGCCGGTTTAAGACTATAAAAAATAACCGCAAGTGGAACAAGCGTGGTGGACGCTAAAATCATATTTCGGGTAATTGTGTGGTTTAAAATGTGGGTTATGAAAAGGGACTCTGCAATTTTGTCTCGTCCGCTAACAATCGCTGGCCGAGAAAAATAGCCAGAGTCCCTTTCTTTTACGTTGTGTTTTAAAACCACACTGCTTACCCTTGCGTTGTGCCACCCTAAATAGCCGGGAATTTCAGTTCTTTATATTTTCCATATTTCTGCTGAACCACATCCATATGCTCAAAGAAATCAATTCTCGTCTTAATGATCTCATTTAAGTGCTCTGCACGGGCAGAGTTTACATTTCGATCACGGATCAGACCATTCTCAGCAAGTACAAATTTGTACTCGCCATTCTCGTCTTTTACCAGATCTCCACCTGCACCACAAACTGCACACTCGAATGGGAACTCAATACCATCCCAATGTTTGTCGCCTTTGTAGATCAGTGCGGAATGACATCTCGGGCACATTCCCTGATCCGGATCACCAAGCCATCCGCGCTCTTCTACCGGAGTGTTGATTGCTTTAATAATGTTTTCGCCCATCTTGTGAGCACGCTCAATCTGCTCGTCGCGCAGTAATACGTTACCCGGACGACCATTTCTTGTGGACAGCATCTGGTCAACAACCTGTACAGACTGTGTGAACATGGTCGCGCCCATGCCTTCCAGGGCAAGTGTCTGCCAGTCATGGCAGGAACCGCCGACAGCGATCAGTCCGCCTACCATATGTGGATCTTCTTTGACTGCACCGATCTCAAGCAGGAAAGAAAGCTCGTATGCCAGAAATCTCTGTGCAAATTTCAGATACAGAGAACTTGGTGTCAGATCATAGGTCGGAACACCAACAATGATTCCGTTGCAGGTGTACATTTCCTGAACGATCTTGTCCATATCATCTTTGCTTTTTAAGATACAGCCATTGTATTTATCAAGTTTTCCCATTGCTACATCACCCATCTGCATGGTACATGCTTCACATCCGGTACAATGCTCGATGTTGTAATCAAATAAATTGATCAGTTTGCACTCAGCACCAGCCTCCTGACAGGCAAGCAGCGCTTCTTTTACTAAAATTTCGCTGTTTCCGTTGTGGCGTCCAGCCACGATACCTAAAATCTTCATTGTAAAACCTCCTAAATTTTTAATAATCTCAATAAGTAACCTGAATTTGTAGCTGAAATCCAAAAAGTAAGTTGCTATTTTATAAATGGATTTCTTGGTTAAATTCAGTGTAACAGGAAGCAACTGGTCTGACTAGTGATGTATCTTTCTCAATACATGCAAAAGTATTATAGAAATATGTCTTTTGGTAATGGATTTGTTGCAAATAGGTTATGGAAATGATACTATTTGCATGGACAATGACCTATATTTGAGAATAGATAGGTTTGTAAATAGATAAAAAATAACGGGAAGGACAGGAAACGGATATGACATTTAATCAGATCAAATATTTTGTCACAGTGGCAGAGTGCCTGAGTTTTACAGAAGCAGCAAAATGTCTGTTTATCACGCAGCCGGCATTGAGCCGCCAGATCAGTGCCATGGAACAGGAACTTGGAACGAAACTTTTTGTGCGGGATAAAAAGCGGTTGAAATTGACACCGGGTGGAAGTGTGCTGTATAACCGCCTGCTACATTTGCTGACAGACTATGAGGAGGCGGTGGAGGAAGCCAGACATGCCAATTCCGGATATGAGGGAAATCTGCATATCGGATTTCTGGATATCTATGATATTTCCGGTTTGTTTGACGATGTGATCCGGGAATTTCGGGAGGCATATGAAAATATCGAAATGAGTTTGGAGCGATTTTCTCTGAAGGAACTGCCGGAGCGGTTGTATGCCCGGGATCTGGATCTCATTTTGACCTATGGTTTTTCCCTGTATGATAAACCGGATCTTATGACCGTAAATATTCAGAAGTTTGATTCCTGCATCATGCTGAACCGAAACCATCCGCTGGCGGCGCAGGAGACGATTTCGCTGGCGGATCTGAAGGAGGAGCGCTTTATCCAGTTAGGACCGAAAGCAAGTGAGGAAGGCTATCGGTATATCACCAATCTATGCGTGCGATGTGGACTGCACCCGAATATCTTTCCGGTGGAGAAGATGGAGGACGTCATGCTGTGGGTTCAGACTGGAAATGGTGTTGCGATTACTACAAACCGCAGTATCGAAAAGCAGAATCCTCATGTAGTGATCCGCGATATTGATGTGCCGGAGGCGAAAAATCATAACATCACTATGGCATGGTGTAAGAATAATTACAATCCGGCGATCGCAAATTTTTATGGAAATGCTTGAGAAAAAATTAACAAAAAATTTTATAAAAATCTTATAAGATACACGATTTTAAGGGATTTGAGACAAAAATCTCAAAAATAGTACGGAAATAAAAACATTATAATGAAGAGAACGGCAATTTTTTAATAACAAAAATGGATTAACAAAAACGGCGATTTTAGAAAAAAATGTTGAAATCTGGAAAATGCAGGAAAAAATTGCAGAGTTAAATTTGTATAACGCATAACACTAATGCACAAAACGGATAAGTGAAAATTCTTTGTGCAAATTACACATAAAAGAGAAGGACGGACTGCTCTGGTTTGGTGAAAATAGATTGACTTTAAGAAATTCTTAAGCTAAAATACGGGTATCGCATTCGAAACTACCCCATGGACGTGACGGACAAATGTCTGTAGGGAGTAAGGTTTTGAAGGTAACATATGGTTTAATGGTATTATAGGAGGAAGTTGAAATGAACAACAAAAAGACCAGTAGCTGGAACCTCGGTGTAAAAGGCTACATCGTAGTTATTCTGGCGTTCTTCTCATGTTATGTGTATTCCGCACTGACATCAGATTCCCTGAACGTAACACGTGACATTTTCGTTAATGTTTTGAAACTCAATCAGGGTGCTATTTATGCAATGTCAACTATTGCAGTACCGTTTGGTATCGTTGGAAGTATTATTCTTGGTCGTCTGATCAATAAGCATTCAATCCGTCTTTACTGGGGATTAAGTATGATCATCACTGCTGTATTTACAGTAGCAATCGGTCAGATGCACAACACAGTAGGTGTTGTTGTATGTTATGTAGTAATCTACACATTCTCCCTTGCATCTGCTATGCTGCTTGCAGGTGAGATCATCGGACACTGGTTCCCGACAAAACGTGGTGTAGCCATGGGTCTGTGTACAGCTGGTTATCCGTTATCTGCAGCTACAACATCTGCAGTAGCAGGTAAGTTTGCTGAAAGTGCTGGATATTCCATGTACTATGTAGCAATCGCAGTTATTGCAATTATCGTTGGTATCGTAGTAATCCTTTTCGTTCGTGATTTCCCGGAAGAAAAAGGTGGATACCCGGATAACAACCCTGCATTCGATGGTGAGAAAGCAAAAGCTGAGCATCAGGCAGCTCTTGAGTATCTGAAAACATCCAAATGGACAGCTGGTAAATGTCTGAAAACAGGACGTATGTGGGTTCTCTGGATCGCAGTTGGTATCACAGGATTCATGTCCATGGGTATCATGTCAAACTTCGTAACAAAATTTATGGTTATGGGATATGAGCTTCCGAACGTACTTCAGATGCTTGGTATCGCAGGTGTGCTTGCTATCCCGGGATCTATTGTAGTAGGTTGGTTAGACGTTAAGATTGGTACAAAGAAAACCGGTATCCTGATCAACGCTATGGCACTTGTAGCAGTTCTTTGCTGCTTAACACATGTAACTGTATTACATTATATCTCCCTTCCGATCCTTGCTGTAATGTTAGGTGGATCTTCCAACTTAATGGTATCCTGTACAGCAGCTATCTGGGGACGTTATGATTTCAAAAATGCATTTTCAGTTATCCAGCCGCTGAACTCTGTTATGACAGGTGTTGGTATCACTGTAGTATCTGCCTGCAACAGCATTGACAAGACATGTCAGCTTGCTTACATCATCATGGCAATTATGGCAGTAGTTGGTCTGATCGCTATGTGTGCATTAAAAGTAGAGCCGATCGACAAAGACGTTCGCTAATCAGCAGAACATAAATTAGAAAAAATATTGTTTTAGTCATATTCCCTGAATTATTACAATAGGACTGCCGGACGAAGATGTTTCGCCCGGCAGTTTTTTGCTTGATAGGAAATGATACTGAAAATTCTATTGATAAAAAATAAAAGCAGAAAATAGGCATTTTATGTATACAAAGGACAATAATTAAACATGGAAAAATTTGCATAAAAAACCAAAAAGTTGTTACGTTTTAACTTGATGATTCCATGTGCAATCCTCTATAATAGTTCTATATGGTAAAATGCAGGTTGCAGTATAAGGTCAAAATAACACGGCAGCAAAAGGAATGACAGAACGGTAGATTAGGGCAGCAGGATAAAATACTGAAAAGAGAATTATTTGATTACAACATATCGTGAAACCACGCGTCCCTATGCGTGGCTTTTTGCATTTTATAAAGATTTATATGGATTTATAAGGTTCGATACAGGAGGACAAAATGAGTATCAAAGAGTGTTATGACAAAATGGGTGCAGATTTTGATGAGGTAATGCAGCGTCTTGGAAGTGAGAGTTTTATTAAGCGTTTTGCCGTAAAGTTTCTGGATGATTCCAGTTATCAGATGATTCTGGACGGAATTGAGGCAAAAGATGCAGAACTGGCTTTCCGTGGAGCGCATACATTGAAAGGTGTCTGCTCTAATCTTGGATTTACAAAACTGTTTGAGGAGAGTTCAAAACTGACAGAGATTTTACGAGGAAGAGAACTGGTCGGTTATGAGGAAGCACTGGCAGAAGTGGAAAAACAGTATCAGATTACGGTAGATGCGATCAAGGCACTTGACGCGTAAGGAAACATACTGCAAAAGATGAGATCAATGGTATATCAGATGGGAGATGACTCCACCTCTATAGGTGGTGAGAAACAAGTTAGTATCAGTGGTGGGAGCCAATCCCCCATCTGATATAGCCTCCGGCAGGATTACAGAGGTGCGCAGTTGAAGTATGTCATGCAATTGCATGACGCGCA
>ENA-OPYX01001025-OPYX01001025.1-human-gut-metagenome-genome-assembly--contig:-NODE-1025-length-15718-cov-3.624655_pt1 | contig 15718 bp, 15 predicted proteins | sample MGYA00242639_ERZ504486 | MGnify/ENA primary metagenome ERZ504486 (study PRJEB26092, sample SAMD00036296) | human gut metagenome | host: Homo sapiens | study: EMG produced TPA metagenomics assembly of... | reverse complement strand
GGTGCACGCAGGACGGAACTTCAAGTTAGCACCTGCTAAATTGTGGCAGATTCATGTCAAAATGGTAACAGTTCCTGTTTCATCGTGAAAAATGCCGACATAAGACTTGATTTTTTGTCGAATCTTGCGTATAATCAACCTCAAACAACCCGCCCATCTGGTTGGTTGGGTTGAAATGAGAAGAATGAAAAAAGATCAAAGGAGTATTTCGCATGAAACTCAAGAATGTTGCTATCGTTGCTGCCGCTCTGGCACTGGCTGTGGGCATGACCGCCTGCGGCAGCTCCTCTTCCACCGCTGCTTCCTCTTCTGTGGCATCCTCTGCCGCATCCAGCGAGGCTGCAAGCTCTGAGGCCGCTTCCGAGGCCGCTGAGCCCACCACTGCCGAGTACACCGTGTACAACACCACCGGTTCCACCGTCACCGACCTGTACCTGTACGAAGTCGGCGCCGAGGACAAGGGCGACAACCTGGCCGGTGAGGGCCTGGCTGACGGCGACAGCGTGGTCATCACCCGCGACGTGGAGGCCGACAAGCAGGCTGACGTGACCTATGTGCTGGAGTTCACCACCGAGGACGGCCAGACCCAGGCCTTCGAGACCCTGCACTACGAAACCACCCCGCTCTCTCTGAAGAGCGTGGACGCCGCTGCAGGCGCTAACCCCCCATCGCCTTCAGCTGCACCGGAGAACTAAGTCTCAACCAACTTGCATCGAAAAAGGGCTGCTGCACAAATGCTGTGCAGCAGCCCTTTTGTTTTAAACCGGAAACGCTCAGGCCCTTGCCGCCTGCTGCGCATCGGCCTGTTTTTCGTTTTGCAGGCGCTTGCGCACCACGATGTAGGCCGGGATGAGGAAGAAGCAGGCAAAGAACCAGGCCACCGGGCTTGCGATGCAGGCCGCAAAGTAGCCCCACAGCGGCACGAACCAGAAGCCCACCATGGCGCGGGCCACCATCTCGGCCACACCGGCAAACATGGCAAGGCCCGAATAGCCCCAGGCCCCTGGATGGTGTAGCGGTAGATGATGAGCACCGCCAGGGGGATGTAGAACACGCTGTTCCAGAAGATGAAGCTCTGGGCGTTGGCCATGATGGCGGTCTCCTTGGCTTCCAGGAACAGGCCGATGAGCAGTTTATCCGTGAACCGCAGGATGAGGAAGGACGCCACACTGTACACGCAGCCGATGCCCAGCGCCGTGTACACGCCGCGGTCCACCCGCTTGAGGTCGTTGGCACCCATGTTCTGGCTGGCGTAGGTGGTCATGGCGGTGCCGATGCTCTCCAGCGGCACGCTGAGGAACTGCGCCGCCTTGCTGCCGGCGGTCTGTGCGGCCACGATGTCGCTGCCCAGACCGTTCACGGCACCCTGCAGCACCACGCTGCCAATGGCCGTGATGCTGCACTGCAGGCCCATGGGGATGCCCATGCTGCACAGCTTTGCACAGTGGGGCAGGCTGAACGCGCCTTCGTCCTTGCTCCAGCGCAGCTCATGGTAGTGACGCAGGATGTACAGCAGGCTGCCGATGCCAGCCACCGCCTGGCTGAACACCGTGGCAAAGGCTGCGCCAAAGGCCCCCATGCGGAACACGATGATGCACACCAGGTCCAGCCCGATGTTCAGCGCACTGGCCACCAGCAGAAAATACAGGGGCCGCTTGCTGTCCCCCAGGGCACGCATCAGGGCACTGGTCACATTATAAAGAAGGGTGAAGGGGATGCCCCAGAAGATGGTGCGGATGTAAATGTCTGCAATGTCGATGATGTTGGCCGGGGTGTTGGTCCACACCAGCACCGACCGGGTCAGGGCCACTGTGACCACCGTCAGCACCACTGCAAAGGCTACCGACAGCCACACGGTGTTGGCCGTGTAGCGGCGCATCTCCTTATAATCCTTGGCACCGAAGGTCCAGGAGATGGGGATGGAAAAGCCGCAGGCAATGCCGTTGACAAAGCCCAGCACCAGATAGTTCAGGCCGCCCACGCTGCCCACCGCCGCCAGCGCATCCACGCCCACGAAACGGCCCACGATGATGGTATCGGCCAGATTGTAGAACTGCTGGAACAGGCTGCCCAGCATCAGCGGCACCGCAAAGGCAAGGATCAGCTTGAGCGGGCTGCCCTGCGTCATATCCTTGGTCATAGGTTTCCTCCCATCCATGCAAAAAAGAGCCGTTGCTCTGCATTTTTGCCGTGAAAACGCCCTGCCGGAAAGAGGCAGGACGTTGTGTACATACATGAAAGATATTATAGCCGAGGCAAACGCATTTTACAAGATTTGCATTGCATCAACATTTCCAGTTTTTTGCCGGAAGAATTGGTCATTCTGCGCACAACACCACCGCGTTGCCCACGCTCTGCTTTGCGCGGTGCACCTCGTCCTGCCCAAGGCTGATGCTGACGAAGGCACAGCAGCCGTCACCGGTCATGACCGCGATGGCCAGCGCCACCACAATCGTGTCAATGGGTTTTGTGCACAGACCGCCGCCTGTACCGTGCATTATAAAAAGGAAGGAAAGTGTGTCAGAACTGTAAAAGATAAATTATTTTAGTATTTTGTTGACTTATCCAACGATTCGGCTATAATGGTCGTGTTCCGAATTACTCAAACATTTTAGCTAATTCATTCATACAACCAGAACAAAGGAGAACACTACCATGACGTTTGAAGAAATGAAGAAGATCGTTGTTGACACCCTGAACTGCGAGGAGGACAAGGTGACCATGGAGGCCAGCCTGACCGAGGATCTGGAGGCCGACAGCCTGGATGCCGTGGAGCTGAACATGGCGCTGGAGGATGCCTGCGGCGTGTCCATCCCGGACGAGGAGCTGGCAAAGCTCAAGACCGTGGGTGACATCTACAACTACATCACCGCACATATCTGAGGAAACATGCGATGAATGATATCCGAGATCTGCTCCCCAACCGGATGCGGGAGCGCACTTTCCAGCTGAAAGCCAAGCGGGATGCCGGAGCTGTCTGGCACGAGCCGCAGTTTGTGGAGTGCAAGCAGTGCGGCCGCCGCGCTGCCCGCACCCTGTGGGCCAAAAGCCTGTATGTCTGCCCCAACTGCGGCTATCACATGCCCATTGGCGGGTATTACCGGCTCAGTCTGGTGCTGGATCACGGCAGCTTCCGGGAACTGGACGCTGACCTTGATCCGCAGGATGTGCTGAACTTCCCCGGATACGGGGAGAAGCTTGCCGCCGCCCAGAACAAGACCGGCCTGCACGAAGCTGCTGTCACCGCCGTCGGCCGCATTGGCGGCGTGGCCTGCGTGGCAGCCGTGCTGGACAGCCGGTTCTTTATGGGCAGCATGAGCACGGCTGTGGGCGAGAAGATCACCCGTGCCGTGGAGTACGCCACTGCCAAGCGCCTGCCTCTGGTCATCTTTTCGGCCAGCGGCGGCGCGCGAATGCAGGAGGGCATTTTCAGCCTGATGCAGATGGCCAAGACCAGCGCCGCCATCCAGCGCTTTTCGGCAAAGGGCGGGCTGTACGTCAGCGTGCTGACCCATCCCACCACCGGCGGCGTGACCGCCAGCTTTGCAAGTCTGGGCGATATCATGCTGGCCGAACCGGGGGCGCTCATCGGCTTTGCCGGCCCCCGCGTTATTGAGCAGACCATCGGTGAAAAGCTGCCCGCCGGGTTCCAGCGCAGCGAATTCCAGATGGAACACGGCTTTGTGGATCAGGTGGTGCCCCGCAGTCAGCTGCGGGATACGCTGATCCAGGTCCTGCAGCTTCATGCCGGAGGGAAACACGAATGATAAAAGATATTTTGGAGCAGCTGGCCCCGCTGGACGCACAGATCGCCGCGCTGAAGGGCAGCGGCAGTGACATGGAGGCCATCACCGCCCATGCGTCCGAACTGGCAGAGCTGGCGGTGGAAGAGGACGAGATCCTGCGCTCCTGCGGCCCGCTGACTGCCGAGGACCGGGTCTTTCTGGCCCGTCATCCGGAGCGTCCGCACATCGACGAGACGATCTCTGCCCTGTTCACGGATTTCTTTGAGCAGCGCGGCGACCGGCAGTGCAAGGAGGACGCGGCCATTCTGGGCGGCGTGGCCCGCTTCCACGGGATGCCGGTGACGGTCATCGGCCACCGCAAGGGCTCCACGCTGGAAGAAAATCTGGCCTGCAACTTTGGAATGCCGGGGCCGGAGGGTTACCGCAAGGCTCTGCGCCTGATGAAGCAGGCTGAAAAATTCGGCCGCCCCATCATCACCTTTATCGACACGCCGGGCGCTTACCCCGGCAAGGATGCCGAGGAACGGGGGCAGGGCGAGGCCATTGCCCGGAACCTGATGGAGATGAGTGGGCCTGACGGTGCCGGTCATCGCCGTGGTCACCGGCGAGGGCTCCTCCGGCGGTGCGCTGGCACTGGGTGTGGCAAACCACATCCTCATGCTGGAAAACGCGGTCTACTCGGTGCTGAGCCCCGAGGGCTTTGCCAGCATCCTGTGGAAGGACTCCTCCCGCAGCGGCGAGGCCTGTGAGATGATGAAGCTGACGGCACAGGATCTGTACCGCGGCGGCATCGTGGAAGAAGTGATCCCGGAGCCGGTGGGCGGTGCCCAGCGCTGCCACGCGGCCCTGTTTGAGCGCATGGATGCCGCTCTGCGCGCCCACCTGAAAGAATTGTGCCGCATGAGCGACCGGCAGCTGGCCGATCAGCGCTATAAAAAATACCGCCAGATCGGAGAAACGAGGAACGCATGAATGGTTTACAGCTGATCGCCACCGGCGGGGCACTTCCCGGACGGACGATCACCAATGACGCGCTGAGCCGCATGGTGGATACCAGTGACGCATGGATCACCAGCCGCACCGGCATCCGCACCCGGCACTGGTGCACCGAGGATGAATCTGCCGCCACGCTGGCCATTGCGGCCGCGCGGCAGGCCCTTGACCGCAGCGGCCTTGCCCCGGCGGACATTGCCTGCTGTGTCTGCGCGACCCTTTCTGCCCCGGATGCCACCCCCAGCGTGGCCTGTCAGGTACAGGCGGCGCTGGGCCTGCCCGAAAACCGGCCCGCGCTGGACATCAACGCGGCCTGTTCCGGTTTTCTCTATGGCATGGCTGTGGCGCGGGGGATGCTGACGACTCTGGGCGGGCAGTATGCCCTTGTCATCGGGTGCGAAGCGCTTTCCCGCCTGATGGACCCCGCCGACCGCTCCACCTGCGTGCTGTTCGGCGACGGGGCCGGAGCCGCCATTTTCCGGCTGGCAGATACCCCCTTTGCGTTGACGCTGGGGGCACGCGGCAGCGATGTCCTCCATGCGGGCGGGCCGAGCCGGGAAGGCTCTGCCCCCATCACCATGGACGGCAAGGCGGTGTTCCGCTTTGCGGTGGATGCCCTGCCCAAGTGCCTGCACACGGTGCTGGACGAGACCCGGCTTACCCTCGAGGATCTGTCGTGGGTGGTCTGCCATCAGGCCAACAGCCGCATCATCGACCACTGCATCAAGGCCCTGCAGGCTGACCCGGCAAAATTTTATAAGAACATGGATCGCCACGGCAACACCAGCGCCGCCAGCATTCCGGTCGCCCTCAACGAGCTGGCCGAGAGCGGGCAGCTGACCCCGGGCAGACCGCTGGCCTGCATCGGCTTTGGCGGCGGCCTGACCTGGGGCGGCGCGATCCTGCAATACAAAGAGTGAAAATCATGTTCGGCAAACGGGCTCGCCCTCTCAGTCTCGCTCTGCTCGACAGCTCTCCCAAGGGGAGAGCCCTTGGCAGTACGGTAAACTTTTCGGTTTTGCCAAAGGCTCCCATTTTGGGGGAGCTGTCACCGAAGGTGACTGAGAGGGCGAGGACGCTTACCAATAGGATAAAACTATGAAACTTTTAAATGAAATTTTAGGCACAAAATACCCCATCATCCAGGGCGGCATGGCAAACATTGCCACCGGTGAGTTTGCCGCAGCCTGCTCCAATGCAGGTGCATTGGGCATCATCGGTGCGGGCGGCATGAATGCCGACACCCTGCGCGAAAATATCCGCCGGTGCAAGCAGCTCACAGACAAGCCCTTTGGTGTGAACATCATGCTGATGCACCCGCAGGCAGACGAGTTTGCCCAGATCGTTGTGGAAGAAGGCGTGCAGGTGGTCACCACCGGCGCAGGCAACCCGGGCAAATATGTTCCCATGTGGAAAGCGGCGGGCATCAAGGTGATCCCCGTGGTGGCTGCCGCTGTGCTGGCAAAGCATCTGGAGAAGCTGGGCATCGATGCCGTGATCGCCGAAGGGACCGAGAGCGGCGGCCATGTGGGCGAAATGGCCACCATGGCGCTGGTGCCGCAGGTGGTGGACGCAGTGGATCTGCCCGTCATTGCGGCGGGCGGCATTGCCGATGGCCGTCAGCTGGCAGCAGCCCTGGCGCTGGGTGCCTGCGGCGTGCAGGTGGGCACCTGCCTGCTGGTGAGCGAGGAGTGCCCCATCCACGAAAACTACAAGGCTGCCCTGCTCAATGCCAAGGACAGCGACACCATCGTGACCGGACGCATCGGCGGTTCCCCGGTCCGGGTGCTGAAAAACCGGATGAGCCGTGAATATGTCCGGCAGGAAAAGGCCGGTGCCAATAAGATGGAGTTGGAAAAGTTCACCCTGGGCAGTCTGCGCCGGGCCGTGTTTGAAGGCGACACCTCCACCGGCAGTCTGATGGCCGGTCAGGTGGCCGGAATGCTCCACGAGGTGCGCCCTGTGGCGGACATTCTGGATGACCTGTGGAACGGCGGGAGGCAGCGTATCCACGCGCTGAGCGAGGAATGCTGACGCTCGGAAAGAAAGCCCTGTCTGTGCCCATCCTGCAGGGCGGCATGGGCGTGGGCGTTTCTCTGGGCGGGCTGGCCGGTGCCGTGGCGGCCTGCGGCGGCATGGGGTGCATCTCCACCGCCGATGCAGGCTACCGGGAGCCGGACTTTGCCCGTGACCCGGCCAGCGCCAACCACCGCGCCCTGACCGCTGAGATCCGGAAAGCAAAGCAGATCGCAAACGGTGCCGGTATGGTGGCCATCAATGCAATGGTGGCCACGCAGGACTATGCCGCTGCCATCCGCACCGCTGTGGAAGCAGGCGTGGACGCTGTGGTGTCCGGCGCTGGTCTGCCGCTGGAGCTGCCCGGCCTTGTGAACACGATGGAGGTCGCCATCGCGCCCATCGTTTCCAGCGGGCGGGCGGCAAAGCTCATCCTGCGCCGCTGGGCCAAGGAGTTCGGCCGCACCGCCGATTTTGTGGTCATTGAGGGCTGCAAGGCAGGCGGTCATCTCGGCTTTGCGGAGCAGGACCTGTTCTCCGGAACCTGCCAGACGCTGGATGAGATCCTGCCGGAGGTGCTGGCCGAGGTAAAGCCCTATGAGGCGCAGTTCGGCCACAGCATCCCCGTGTTTGTGGCGGGCGGCGTGTACACCGGGGCCGATCTGGCTCACTTTACCAGACTGGGTGCCGCAGGCGTTCAGCTTGCCACCCGCTTTATCACCACCTACGAGTGCGACGCATCCCAGGGCTACAAGGACGTTCTGCTGAACGCCGGTTCTGAGGATGTGCGCATCATCCACAGCCCGGTCGGGATGCCGGGCCGGGCGCTGAACACGCCGCTGGTGCAGGCCATGGCGGAGGGCAGACGCTTCCCGCCCCGGCACTGTGCCCGCTGCCTGAAGACCTGCGACCCCGCCAAGGTGCCCTACTGCATCACCCATGCACTGATCGAAGCGGTCAAGGGCAACCTGGAGGAAGGACTTTTCTTCTGCGGGGCCAATGTGGGCAGGCTGGACCGGATGTACACTGTCCGTGAGCTGATGGATGAACTTGTGACCGAATGGAGGCAAAACCGATGAAGCTTGCTGTTTTGTATGCCGGCCAGGGTGCCCAGCACCCCGGCATGGGCAAAGAATTTTACGAAGCATCTTCCGCTTTCCGTGCCGCGTTCGACGCTGCAGACCTTCCGTTTGATCTGCACCGCGTCTGCTTCGACGACCCGGACGGCGTTCTGAATCAGACCGAATACACCCAGCCCTGCATGGTGGCCTTTGCCTGCGGCGTATCCGCCGTTCTGGCCGAGCAGGGGGTCAAGCCCGCCTATGTGGCCGGTCTCTCTCTGGGCGAATATTCCGCGCTGGAAGCCGCCGGTGTATTCACCGCCAAGCAGGCCATTGAGCTGGCAGCCTACCGCGGCAAAGCCATGGCCGACGCGGCCAGCGGCATCGACTGCGGCATGACCGCAGTGCTGAACCTCGACCGGGTCCCCCTTGCAGAATGCTGTGAGCAGGCATCCGCGCTGGGCTGTGTGCAGATCTGTAACTACAATTGCCCGGGCCAGCTGGTCATTGGCGGCGAAAAGGCCGCAGTGGACAAGGCCGCGGAGCTTGCAAAGCAGGCCGGTGCCCGCCGGTGCATCCCGCTCAAGGTGAGCGGCCCGTTCCACACCCGTCTGATGGCTCCCGCCGGGGATGCCCTGGCAAAGCGCTTTGCCGCCGAACCCTTTGGCGAGATGAGCGTTCCGGTGCTGTTCAACTGCCTGGGCCGCGAAAAGCCGAGAGCGACAGCATCCCGGCCCTGCTGGTCCGGCAGGTGCAGAGCAGTGTCTACATGGAGGACACCCTGCACCGTCTGGGTGAGCTGGGTGTGGATCACATTCTGGAGGTCGGCCCTGGCAATGCGCTCTCCGGCTTTGTGAAAAAAGACTCTGCCCGGTGTGACTTGTGTGTCGGTGGAGACCCCGGCGCAGCTGGACACCGTTCTGAACGCATGGAAGGAAGAACAATGAACGAAGGAAACCATCATCCGTACCGCCGTTGTGACCGGCGGAAGCCGGGGGATCGGCCGGGCAGTGTGCGTACAGCTTGCCCGGCAGGGCTGCCATGTGGTGGTCAACTACTGCCACGGCGAAGCGGCTGCTGCCGAGACCGTGTCTCTCTGCAGGGCCCTGGGCGCGCAGGCTGTGGCCGTGCAGGCCGATGTTTCCACCGCCGAGGGCTGCAAAAAGCTCTTTGAGGAAGCGGTAAACGCTTTTGGCCGGGTGGATATCCTTGTGAACAATGCAGGCATCACCCGGGACAACCTGATCCTGCGCATGTCCGAAGCAGACTTTGATGCTGTGCTGGACGCAAACCTCAAGGGTGCGTTCCTCTGCTGCAAGGAAGCGGCCCGCCGGATGGTGCGCCAGCGCTGGGGCCGGATCGTCAATCTGAGCAGCGTCGTTGCCCTGCGGGGCAATGCAGGCCAGACGAATTACGCCGCCAGCAAGGCCGGGCTCATCGGCCTGACCAAAAGCCTGGCCCGGGAGCTGGCCAGCCGCAATGTGACAGTAAACGCTGTTGCGCCCGGCTTTATTGAAACTGATATGACCGCCGCCCTGCCGGAGGCTGTCCGCACCGAAATGGCAAAGGACATCCCGGCAGGCCGCGCAGGCCAGCCGGAGGACGTGGCAAACGCGGTGGCGTTTTTTGCCGCAGAACAAAGCAGCTATCTCACCGGGCAGGTGCTCTGTGTGGACGGCGGCATGGCAATGTAAAAGGAGAAATTCTCTATGGAAAAACGCAGAGTCGTGATCACCGGTCTGGGCACCGTAAACCCGCTGGGCAACACTGCTGCCGACAGCTGGGCTGCCGCAAAGGCAGGCCGGTGCGGCATTGGCCCCATCACCCAGTTTGACACCACCGATTTCAAGTGCAAGCTGGCCGGTGAAGTGAAAAACTTTGACCCCGAGACCGTTGTGGACAAAAAGGAAGCCCGCAAGATGGCCCGCTTCACCCTGCTGGCACTGGCTGCTGCAGCCGAGGCCATTGCCGACAGCGGCCTGAACACGGAAGCAGAGGCCAAAAACATCGGTGTGGTCCTTTCCAGCGGCATTGGCGGCCTGCCCACCATCGAGGAGCAGCACACCCGCGGGGAAGAGAAAGGCATGGAGAAGGTCAGCCCCTACTTTGTGCCTATGTCCATTGCCAACATGGCGGCGGCACAGGTGGCCATCCGCTTTGGCCTGAAGGGCATGTGCACCTGCCCGGTCACCGCCTGCGCCGGCGGCACCAATGCCGTGGGTGATGCCTTCCACCGCATCCGGGACGGTTACGAGACTGCCATGGTCTGCGGCGGTGCCGAGAGCTGCATCAGCCCGCTGGGCATCGGCGGCTTTACCAGCATGAAGGCGCTTTCCACCGCCACCGACCCGGATGCTGCCAGCCTGCCCTTTGATGCCCGCCGCGGCGGCTTCGTGATGGGCGAGGGCAGCGGTGTGCTGGTTCTGGAAGAGCTGGAGCACGCCCGGGCACGCGGTGCGCATATCTACGCCGAGGTGGTAGGCTATGGTGCCAACTGCGATGCCTACCACTTTACCGCACCGGCTCCCGGCGGCACAGGTGCCATCGACTGCATGAAGCTGACGCTGGCCGATGCAGGTATTGCCCCGGAGCAGGTGGATCACATCAACGCCCACGGCACCGGCACCCACATGAACGATGCCTGCGAGACGGCTGCCATCCATGCCGTGTTCGGTGAACACGCAAAGCAGCTGACCGTGGTCAGCACCAAGAGCATGACCGGCCACCTGCTGGGTGGTGCGGGCGGCATCGAGGCCGTATTCACGGCGCTGGCCCTGCGAGACCAGTTTGCTCCGCCCACCATCCACTACGAGCAGCCTGACCCGGAATGCGATCTGGACTATGTGCCCAATGCAGGCCGTGCACAGGCCATGACCTACGCACTGAGCAACAGCCTGGGCTTTGGCGGGCACAACGCCTGCATCGCCCTGCGCAGATGGGAGGGCTGAGCCATGGCAGAACCGCGCACCGTGCGGGAGAACGCAAACGCTCTGAACAGTGAGCAGATCGCAGCCCTTCTGCCCCACCGCTACCCCTTTGCCCTCGTGGACCGTATCCTGGACTACGAGCCGGGTCAGTGGGCCATTGGCCGCAAGTGCGTTTCCCGCAATGAAGAATTCTTCTGCGGTCACTTCCCGGGCCAGCCGGTCATGCCGGGAGTGCTGATCCTGGAAGCACTGGCCCAGACCGGAGCCGTGGCGGCGCTGAGCGTTCCCGAAAACAAAGGCAAGCTGGCCCTCTTCGGCGGCATCAAAAATGCCCGCTTCCGCAAACAGGTCACCCCAGGGGATGTTCTTACGCTCCATTGTGAGCTGGTGGAACAGCGCGGCCCGGTGGGCATCGGGAAAGCGTCTGCTTATGTGGATGGCAAGTGCGCCGCCACAGCGGAGCTGACCTTTGTGCTGACCGAAGCAAACACAGGGGCTTAAGGCGCTTTGTGCGCAGCAATCGCCCCCAGAATATCCTTGTAACACAAAAGGCAGGATACCATCGCCATGATGATATCCTGCCTTTACTCGTTCCTGCTTACCGTTCTGCATACTCCCTCCGCAGAACCTCCGATAAACAAAAAACGTACCCGAACCCTTTTTCGTAAAGAATCGGGTTCGAGTACGAACTGTATGGTGGACGGTACAGGACTCGAACCTGTGACCTCCTGCACGTCAAGCAGATGCTCTACCAGCTGAGCTAACCGTCCAGATGTCGTATCGACTTGAGTATGATACCACATTTTTCGCGCAATTGCAAGGGCTTTTTTGAAAAAAGTCTGCCTTTTCCGTTTTTTGCCCCGGAGGATTGGCGCAAAGGCACCTTTGCGGGGGCTGGCAGGGGAGAGGTGCTCAGAGCGCCCGGCGGATGATGTCGTAGAGGATGGGCTTCATGTTGTCGATGTTGTCAGGCTTGCCCTCCAATACAGAGGTGTAGCACACCGATATGCACATGCTGCCCAGGGCGGTGATGCGCTGGTAGATCTCCCGCTCGGTGCGGCCTGCCATCTCGGGGCTGCACATCACGGTCTGGAGGACCTTGCGCATCAGCGGCTCGGCCTCCCCGCTGGCTTCGATCTGATCCAGCCCGGGCCAGACAAAGCTGCGCTCCAGGAAGCGGAGCATCAGGGTGTCCGCGCGCAGGGCTTCGATGATATGGTCGATGACAAAGATCATCTGGTCGGGGAAGCTGGTAAGCTCGGCGGCGTGCTGCTCGGCGGCGGCACAGGCGTTGTCCAGCAGCTGGTAGCTCACCCGGGCCAGCAGGGCCTGCGTGACCGAACCCTTATCGGCAAAATAGAGGTAGAATGTGCCCTTGCCCACCTTGGCGCGGGAGGTGATATCCTCCACGCTGGTCTTGGAGGTGCCCCGCTCCAGAAACAGCTCGTAAGCTGCGTCCAGAAGCGCGCGGCGCTTTTCCTGTTTCTTTCCTTCCACGGTGCTCATAGCTTGCTGCATCCTCTTTTCTGACGTTGTTTTGTCGTGTAAACAATATTTTAGCAGGGAGAAGGGAAGAGCGCAAGAGCAAAAGCCCCCGGACAAGCTATACAATTTTTGCTTTGTGATAAGAAAACTGACTTTTGGTCATTTTTTATCTTGACACCTTGCGTCGATTGGTTATAATAGTGCTTGCTCAGAAATGACCACGGGTCATTTTTAGGGCAGATCCAATCAACTTTCGTATGGAGGGTTCCCATGAAAAAGATCGCACAGAGCATCGTGCGTCTGCGCAAGCTGATCTTAACAGTAGCGGTTCTGCTGTTGATCCCTTCCGCAATCGGCGCGGTTGCTACCCGCATCAATTATGATGTCCTGACCTATCTGCCGCAGGAGCTTGACTCCATGATCGGCGAGGTAGCGCTTGAGGACGACTTCCATCTGGCCTCCACCGGTATGATCACGGTGGAAGGCCTGCCTACCAATGAACTGATCGCCATGAAGAAGGACATTGATGCGGTGCCCGGTGTCACACAGACCTTCTGGCTCAGCGATGTCATCGACCCCAGCATCCCCACTGAGATGCTGCCTGCGGATGTCCAGCAGTTCATGTTCGGCAAAAACGATTCCACCATGCTTATCGTCCGGTTTGATGCGCCCAGCGCCAGCGACGAGACGATGAACGCCGTCAAGCAGATCAAACAGGTGCTGCGGCACGACTGCTACTTTGGCGGCATGAGCGTCATTCTGCAGGATACCAAGGCGCTGATCAATGAAGAGATGCCGCTGTACATCCTGTGCGCTGTGGGTGCCAGTATGCTGGTGCTGTTCCTCTCGCTGGAGAGCACCATCACGCCCGTGCTGTTCATGCTGGGCCTGCTGTTCCCCATTGCGTACAACTTTGGCACCAACATCTTCCTGGGTCAGATCAGCTACATCACCCAGGCGCTTTCCACGGTGCTGCAGTTGGGCGTGACGATGGACTTCTCCATCTTCCTGCTCCACCGTTATCAGGAGGAAAAGGAACTCCGCTCCTCCAACGAGGAAGCCATGGTGACCGCCATCTGCAAGACCATGACCTCCATCACCGCTTCCTCCCTGACCACCATTGCGGGCTTCCTGGCACTGTGTGCCATGCGCCTGACGCTGGGCCGCGATATCGGTGTTGTTATGGCAAAGGGTGTGGCGCTGGGTGTTATCTGCACCATCGTCGTCCTGCCTGCTTTGATCCTGACCTTTGATAAGCAGGTCGAAAAATACAAGCACCGCACCATCGTGCCCAAGCTGACCAAGCTCAGCTACTTTGTTTCCAAGCACGCAATGCCCATCGTGGTCGTCTTTCTTGTGCTGCTGGTGCCCTTTGTGGTGGCCCAGCAAAAGACTGAGGTCTACTACACCCTGTTCGACTCGCTGCCCCAGGATCTGACCGGTATCGTTGGCACCAACAAGCTGGGCGAGGACTTTGGTATGACCACCTCCCACTTTATTCTGGTGGATGAGGACCTGACCGCAACGCAGGTGTCTGACCTCTGCGATGAGCTCAAGGATGTGGACGGCATCACCCAGGTGGTGAGCCTGGATTCCATCACCGGCCCGGGCTTCCAGACCGAGCTGCTGCCCGACAGCGTGACCGAGATCCTGCAGTCCGGCGGCTACAAGCTCATTCTGGCCAATAGCTCCTATAAGACCGGTACCGATGCCATCAACAACCAGCTGACCGAGATGAACGACCTTATCAAGGCGGTTGACCCCAACGGTGTCATCACCGGCGAGGGTGCCATGACCAAGGACCTGATCGAGGTTGCGGACGTGGACTTCAAGAACGTCAACGTCTGGTCGATCATGGCAGTCGCTGCCATCATCCTGATCTCCTTCCGGAGCCTGTCCATCCCTGTGCTGCTGGTTGCCAGCATCGAGGCCGCCATCTCCATCAATATGGGCATCCCGTACTTCACCGGTACCCAGCTGCCCTTCATCGCCAGCATCGTCATCGGTACCATCCAGCTGGGCGCGACTGTGGACTACTCCATCCTGATGACCACCCGTTATCACGAGGAGCGCAGCTATGGCCGCACCCCGCGGGAAGCTGCCCAGCAGTCGCTGGAGCACTGCAGCCAGTCCATCCTGACCAGCGGCCTGACCTTCTTTGCCGCTACCGTCGGCGTGGCCGCCATCAGTAAGATGGAGCTGCTGCAGAGCATCTGCCGGCTCATCTCCCGCGGCGCACTGATCAGTATGGCTGTCATTCTGGTCGTTCTGCCCGCCGCCCTGATGCTGCTGGACTGGGTCATCCGCCACACCACCATGCACTGGCTGGTCCCTGAATCTTCCAACGCCAAGAAGTCTGATAAGGAGTAATTACCATGAAAAAATCGCTTCGTTTCGCCAGTGCGGCGCTGGCGCTGACTCTCGCCGCAGGCATGACCCTGCCCGCCTTTGCAGCCGCCAAGGCCGATTATTCCAAGGATGAGACCGTCTACGCCGTGATGAACGCCGACGGCTCCATCAAGTCCACCACCGTCAGCGAGCACCTGTACAGCGCTTCCGGCCTGTCCAATGTCACCGATGAGAGCACTCTGACCGACATCCAGAACACCGAGAGCGATGCCGCGTTCACCCAGGACGGCGAAAAGCTGGTCTGGAACACCGACGACACCGACGTGTACTATAAGGGCAATACCGACAAGGCCCTGCCCATCACCGCAAATGTCACCTATACGCTGGACGGCGTGACCGACAGCCTTGAGAACCTGATCGGCAAGAGCGGCCACCTGACCGTGACCATCGACCTGACCAACAACGAGACCGGCACCGTGACCGTCAACGGCAAGGAGCGCACCGTTGTCACCCCGCTCATCACTGCTGTGGGCGTGATCTTTGGTCAGGATGCCACCAACCTGAGCGCCGAGCACGGAATGCTGGAATCTGCCGCCAAGAGCAGCGTGGCCGCTTTCGTCTGCCTGCCCGGCGTGAAGGACTCTCTGGACGGCCTGCTGCCCGATGACCTGTCCACTGTGGAGGATTATCTGCAGGACAGCGTCACCGTGGAAGCCGATGTTGAGAACCTGACCGCACCGCAGGTCATGCTGGCCTGTGCCACCAACGCCGATGCGCTGGGCACCAATGCCTTTGACCTGAGCAGCCTCAACGAGCTGACCGATGGCGTCAGCCAGCTGAACGATGCCATGAACCAGCTGATGGATGGTGCCGCCCAACTGGTGGACGGTGCTTCCCAGCTGGCCAACGGTACCCTGGCCCTGCTGGACGGCGCTTCTCAGCTGAACAGCGGCGCTTCCACCCTGAACGATGGTCTGGGCCAGCTGACCAACGGTCTGGATACCTTGAGCTCCAACAACGCCGCCCTGCAGGCTGGTGCCCAGCAGGTGGCCGATGGTGTTCTGGCCTCCGCCAACAGCACCCTGATGGAGGGCGGCCTGATCGACACCCCCATGACCTGGGACAACTACGCTTCCGTCAT
>ENA-OPYX01001024-OPYX01001024.1-human-gut-metagenome-genome-assembly--contig:-NODE-1024-length-15718-cov-3.811366_pt1 | contig 15718 bp, 15 predicted proteins | sample MGYA00242639_ERZ504486 | MGnify/ENA primary metagenome ERZ504486 (study PRJEB26092, sample SAMD00036296) | human gut metagenome | host: Homo sapiens | study: EMG produced TPA metagenomics assembly of... | reverse complement strand
ATTTCCGAAGAAGACTTTATCCATGCCACTTAATTTTTTGAGTTTTTCTGCTGCTTCAACTTGAACTTCAGTGTAATAAAGGTTGGAGCAATGTATCATTTTGCTAGCTTGTTTAGAAACTGCATCAGGCAGAGCGCCTGACGGCCGGTGACCGCTTTGTGCGGGATGGCTACACCTATCAGCAGTTCTCCAGCGCAAAGCATAACGACTATGCCGTGTTTGTGGAAGGCGCGGACGAGACTGCGGGCCAGTTTGCGGCCCTGCTCTCCATCAGCCTGCAGAGCATCAAGCAGTACCACGATGAAAAGTTCGACAAAGCCAACTTCATCAAGAACGTGGTGCTGGACAACATCCTGCCCGGCGATATCTACGCCAAGGCCCGTGAGCTGCACTTTGCCACCGATGTTTCCCGCGTGGTGTTCATTGTGCGCGTGACCTCCGGCGGCGACATCTCCGCTTACGATGTGGTCAGCAGCCTGTTCCCGGACAAGCAGAAGGACTTTGTGTTCAATATCAGCGAGACCGACACCGTGCTGGTCAAGGAGATCCGCAAGGGCATCGACCGCACCGATATGGAGAAGCTGGCTGCCAGCATCGTGGACACCCTGTCCGGTGAGCATTACATCAAGGCTGTGGTCGGCATCGGCACCCCCATCTCCAACGTGAAGGATCTGGCCACCTCCTTCAAGGAAGCCCAGATCGCCATGGAGGTCAGCAAGGTGTTCGACACCGAGAAGCAGATCATCCGCTACGACAACCTTGGCATCGCCCGCCTGATCTACCAGCTGCCCACCACTGTCTGCGAGATGTTCCTGCGTGAGGTGTTCAAGCAGGGCAGCATCGAGAGCCTGGATCAGGAGACCCTGTTCACCATCCAGCGCTTCTTCGAGAACAACCTGAATGTGTCTGAGACCAGCCGCGGCCTGTTTGTCCACCGCAACACGCTGGTGTATCGTCTGGAAAAGATCAAAAAACTGACCGGTCTGGATCTGCGTGAGTTCGACGATGCCATCGTCTTTAAGGTGGCGTTGATGGTCAAGAAGTACCTGTCCAACAACCCGGCCAAATATTAAGCAAACGCTTGCGGCACAAAGCCGTCGGCGCAGAACCGGCCGCTCGAAACCGATGCTGGCCGGTTCTTTTTGGTTTGGAGAAAATTATTGGGAGCGAAAAATGCATGATAGATTTTGAACACGTTTCAAAGCAGTACAAGCACAACGCAAAGCCTGCCCTGGAGGATGTCAACTTCCATGTGGATGACGGCGAGTTTGTTTTTCTGCTGGGTCACTCAGGCGCGGGCAAATCCACCCTGCTCAAGCTGATCCTGCGCGAGGAGACCCCCACCGAGGGCCGCGTGCTGGTGAACGGGCAGGATGTTGCCCGCCTGCGCCGCCGCAAGATCCCCTACCTGCGCCGTCAGATGGGCATCATCTTTCAGGATTTCCGGCTCATCCCCACCATGACCGTTTACGAGAACATTGCCTTTGCCATGCATGTTACCAACATCGGGCACAAGCAGATCAAGGAGCGCGTGAATTACATGCTGGAGCTTGTCCACCTGGAGGACAAGGCAAAGGTCTACCCCGACCTGCTCTCCGGCGGTGAGCAGCAGCGTGTGGCTGTGGCCCGCGCCCTGGCCCACGCCCCCAAGCTGGTGATTGCGGACGAGCCCACCGGCAACATCGACCCCGAGCTGAGCCTTGAGATGATGGAGCTTCTGGAGCGTGTCAGCGAGATGGGCATCACTGTGCTGGTGGTCACCCATGAGCACGAGTTGGTCCGTCACTTTGACCGCCGCGTGGTCACCCTGTCCGGCGGACACATCATCTCGGATGTGCCCACGGGCTCCATGATCCCCCACCCACCCGTAGACCCGAAGGAACTGGAAATGGAGGTGTCGCTGGTATGATGAAACCTTCTACGTTCGGTTTCCTTGTGGTGCGCGGCGTGCGCAACCTGGGCAAGCACTGGGCCATGACCATTGCCTGCATCGCCTCCCTGAGCGTCTGTATGACCCTGAACACCTTTGCCACGCTGGCGGAAGTCAATGTGAACAGCATGGTGAACTATCTGGGCCAGCAGAACGAGATGGTGGTCTATGTGGACCCCGAAGCCGACGATGCCACCATCCAGTCGGTAGGGGAGCGCATCACTGCCACCCCGGGCGTGAGCCGGGTGCAGTACATGTCCAAGGAGGATGTGCTCAACCAGTACCGTGGGTACATGGCGGATTACGCCGTCCTGCTGGACGAATTTGAGAATGATAACCCCTTCAAGGCCAACTACCGTGTCTCTCTGGCAGACCTGAGCCAGATGCAGACCATGAGCCAGAACTTCCAGAGCATCCCGGGCGTGTACAGCGTTACCGCCCCCATTGAGATGACCCAGACCTTTGTGGAGGTCCAGCGGGCCGTGACCAAGGTGGGCCAGATCGTGATCCTGGTGTTGATGGCGGTCAGCATCATCACGGTGGGCAGCACCATCCGCCTGAGCGTTTTTGCCCGCCGCCGTGAGATCGAGATCATGAAGTATGTGGGCGCGACCAACCACCTTGTCACCCTGCCCTTTTTTGTGGAGGGCCTGACCATGGGCCTGATCTCTGGTGCCATCACCTCGGTAGCCGGTATCTTCGGCTATGCCTACATCGTGCAGGCCTCCAGCACGCTGGGCGGGTTGTGGCAGCTGCTCATGGGCACCGCCATGGTGCCTGTGGATGCCGTCTGGCCCACCATCCTGACGTACAGTCTGGCCGGTGGTGCGCTGGTGGGTGCGCTGGGCAGCATGTTCTCCATCCGCAAGCATCTGAATGTGTAAGCGAAAGGAGCCTTCTCTGTGAAACAAGCAAAACACTCTGCGGGCTTCCGCCTGCACCTCATGTATACCCCCACCCACGCAAAACCCGCCCCCGGGCACAGCCGGGCCATGCGCGCCGCCAGCCTGTTTCTGGCAGCGGCCTGCCTGCTGCTGAGCGTTTCGGTCTACCCGGCCACGGCGGCTACCAGCATGTCCAGCCTGCAGAACAAGCTGGATAAGCTCTCCCAGTCCATTGTACAGCACAAAAAGGAACTGTCCAATGCAAAAAAGAAGGAGCAGGCCGCCAAGGCGCTGGAATCGGAGCTGAAGGAAAAGGTCACGGTGGTCCAGAGCCAGATCAGCGTGCTGAAGGGCCAGATCGCCGAGGTGCAGAACAGCATCGGCCTGAAGGAACAGGAGATCGCCGCCAAGGAGCAGCAGATCACCGAAAAAGAAGCGGAGATCGCCGACCAGTGGGGGGATTTCAAGCAGCACATGGCCGCCATGCAGGAGCTGCGGGACGGCGGCAGCGTTGCCATGCTGTCTGCGGTGAACGACCTGTATGAGCTGCTGACCTTCAACGAGGTCATGCAGGACATCTCCATCAAGGACACCGAGATCCTGGACAACATGAAGAACGCCAAGGAAGCGCTGGAAAGCGATAAGCTGACGCTGGAATCCCAGCGCAGCGAGCTGCAAAGCAAAAAGGCAGATCTGGATGCCCAGAACAGCCAGATGCGTGCCAAGCAGAACGAGCTCAACTCCAGCGTGGCCGCCGCCCAGATGAGCGCTGCCGAGGCACAGCAGGCCCAGAAGGACGCGCAGGCCGCCATTGAATCGGACGAGATGAACTATGAGGCCGTCAAGAAGCAGATCCAGAAGATGATCGCTGCGGCCGCTGCCTCCAAGCCCACCCTGAGCTTTACCGGCTTCATCTGCCCGCTCAAGAGTTATAGCCGCATTTCCAGTGAGTACGGCTGGCGCAAGAACCCCGTTACGGGGGTCAACAAGCTCCACGCCGGTACCGACTTTGCCGCCCCGGGCGGCACGCCCATCTATGCAGCCGCCAGCGGTTATGTGCAGGTGGCGGGCTGGTCCAGCGGCGGCTACGGCAACTATGTCATCATCTACCACGGCAAAATGTCCGATGGCAACCAGTACAGCACCCTGTACGGCCACATGCGGTCGGTCGCCACCTCGGCGGGCAAGTATGTCCAGCAGGGCGAGATCATCGGTTATGTGGGCAGCACGGGCAACTCTACCGGCAACCATCTCCATCTGGAGGTCTGGAAGGGCGGCTCCAAGGCCAATGCCGTCAACCCCCGTGGTTATATCCCCATGAAATAATCTGCATTGTATCAAAGGAGGCCGTCAGGGCTTATGAAGGAAGAAAAACGCAAGCGCATCCTGCGCGTGGGCTGTCTGATCCTGGCAGGGATCTTTGCACTTTCCATGCTGGGCAGCGTGGTTATGATGCTGCTGGTCTGACAGAGGAGGGAAAAAGATGAACCGTAAGATATCGGTCGGCATGGCGGTCAGCATCGTCATCCTGGCCATGACCGTTACCTTTTCCATTACCATGCTGGTGGCGATGCGCCTGTTTGACAGCACCGTTTCCAGCGTGAAGGAAAAGGAAAGCATGTACAACAAGATCGCTGAGGTGGACCGCTATGTCCGCAGCAACGATTACTATCCCATCGACGAGACCACCCTCTACGACCGCCTGACGGCTGGCTACCTGCTGGGCACCGGCGATAAGTACGCCCGCTATTTCAGCGCCACCGCCTATACGGAGCTGATGAATACCCAGAACGGCACCCTGATCGGCATTGGCGTGGAGCTGGCTGTGGATCAGTCCGGCTACGCCAAGGTCATCAAGGTCTACGATGAATCCCCCGCCAAGGAGGCCGGCATTCAGGTCGGCAACTACATCACCGCTGTGGACGGCACCGATGTCAAGAGCATGAGCAGCGTGGATGCCATCCAGACCCGCCTGCGCGGCGAGAGCGGCACCACCGTCAATGTGACCTGGCTGGACAGCGAGGCCTCCGAGCATACCGCTGACCTGACCCACTCCGGCTACAGCTCCACCACCGTGGATTACCAGATGGTGCAGGGCAATGTGGGCTACATCCGGATCCGCCAGTTTGATTCCACCACCCCCAGCGAGCTGGATTACGCCATCCGCAGCCTGAGCGCCAACGGCGCGGGCAGCCTGGTGTTTGACCTGCGTGATAACGGCGGCGGCCTGCTGGACGATGCCATCCAGTGCATCGACCTGATCGCCCCGGAGGGCACGCTGGCCTTTGCTGAGGACAAGAACGGCACCCGGACCCTGCTGGGCACCAGCACCAGCGAGTCCCAGATCGGCCTGCCCGTGGTCTGCCTGGTCAACGGCAGCACTGCCAGCGCTGCGGAGCTCTTTGCCAGCAGCCTGCGCACCCTGAATGGTGCCCGTCTGGTGGGCACCACCACCCAGGGCAAGGGCACCATCCAGAGCAGTCCCCAGCGCCTGTCCGATGGCAGTGCCGTGGTGGTCACCGTGGCAAAGCTGGTCTGCGGCGACGGCAGCTGCTTTGACGGCACCGGCCTGACCGTGGATGTGGAGCGCCCCCTGACTGCGGACGAGCAGACCGCATACATGATTACACTGTGGAGAACGATCCCCAGATCCAGCGTGCCGTGAGCACTGCCCAGCAGATGAGCGGCACCACCACCGTGAGCGGTGTCAACGAGGCTGCCTCCAGTGAAGCTGCCGACAGTGCCGCCGCCGAGAGCGTGGCGGAAGGGGACGCTGAGGCTGCATCTGCCGAGAGCACTCCCGGCAAGAGACCGCGCCCGCCGAAAGTGAAGCAGCAGGGGGAGAGCACTGCATCCAGTAGTCAAGAATAAGAGAACAACCCTCTCCGTCAGCGCTGACGCGCTGCCACCTCTCCCGAAGGGCGAGGTCTTGGCAATTCATGCAAAGTTTGCGGTTTTGTCCAAAGCTCCCCCTTTGGGGGAGCTGGCGAGCGAAGCGAGACGGAGAGGGTTATTTTGGAAAAGAAAGGATAGAGCCATGCCCGAACTGACCGACCTGTCTTATGTGCGCGCCCTGTGCGAAAAATATGATTTTGCCCTTTCCAAGGGCTTTGGCCAGAACTTCATCGTCAACCCAGGCCTGCCCCCAAGATCGTGGATGCCAGCGGTGTGGACAAGCGTTACGGCGTTCTCGAGATCGGCCCCGGCATCGGCGTGCTGACCCGGGAGCTGGCAAAGCGGGCGGCAAAGGTGGTCTCCATCGAGGTGGACGAACGCCTGCCGCCCCTGCTGGCCGAGACCATGGCCGGTGTGGACAATTTCAAGCTGGTCCTGCAGGATGTGCTCAAGGTGGACCTGAAAGCCCTGATCGCGCAGGAGTTCCCCGGGATGCCGGTGGCGGTCTGCGCCAACCTGCCCTACTATATCACAAGCCCCATTGTGATGAAGCTGCTGGGCGACCGCCTGCCCATCGAGAGCCTGACTGTGATGGTGCAGAAGGAAGCTGCCGATCGTCTGGCCGCCGCCCCGGGCACCCGGGCCTCCAGCGCCATCAGCTGTGCGGTGAGCTATTACGCGACCTCTAAGATGATGTTCACCGCCGCCCCGGGCAGCTTTTACCCGGCCCCCAAGGTGACCAGCGCTGTGGTGCGGATGGAGATCCGCCCCACCCCCGCCGTGCAGGTGGAGGACGAGGAGGGCTACTTTGCCCTTGTGCGCGCGGCCTTTGGCCAGCGGCGCAAAACTGCCGCCAATGCCATTGCCGGCGGCCTGGGGATGCCCAAGGATGCCGTGACCGCTGCCATTGAAGCCGCCGGTTTCGATGCCCGCATCCGTCCTGAGGCCCTGACGCTGGAGGATTTTGCAAAGATCCAGAGCGCACTGGCACGGTGACTTGTTTTAATAATTCGGTTTTCCAAAAGCAGGGGCTCTTCGCAAAGCGTGGAGCGCCTGCTCTTTTAGAATATAAAGCGGAAATACAGTGTCTTTTTGACGAGAACAATTCCGGTTGTTTTGTCTGTGGCATTGTTTGTTAAATTTCCTGCACGCTTTACCATCTAAAAGCAAATATATTTCATCGTTTTTGCGCGGCAGACTTTGCTTTTTGAAGAAAAAGCTGTGTGTGCTCCATTGACATCTTTTTATTTCAATGGTACAATATAAGACGTGTTAAGGTTTTGCGGGAGGAGCACAGGTGCAGACAGAGGGGTCTGTTTCTGCGCTCTTTTGTATTCCCTGGCAATACAGGATTCAAAAAACCTCCGCAGAATAGTGGGAAAACAGCAGGACATCCCGCCCTGCACCATGCACTGAAGCACGGAATTATTATAGGGAGGAAAACACAATGAACAACAACTACGAGTCTCATGCAATCAGCCGCCGCAGCTTTCTGAAGGCTTCCGGTGTCGTTGGTGCCGCCGGCATTCTGGCCGCCTGCGGCGGCAACTCTGGCAGCAGCTCCACGGCTGCTTCCTCTGGTGCTACCAGCGCTCCCAACACCACTGGCGCTACCCCGCTGAAGGAGTTCATCTCCTGGGAGAGCACCAACCGTGAGCTGGAGAGCTGGAACATGCTGTACAGCCAGATGGCTTCCGACATGAATGTCACCACCAACCTGTGGGAAGGCCTGCTGAGCTTTGACTGCTACGGCAAGGCCGTGCCTTCCGTGGCCAAGGAGTGGAGCCACAATGAGGACTCTTCCGTTTGGACCTTCAACCTCCGTGACGATGTGGACTGGGTGGATGTGAACGGCGAAGTCAAGGCTCACCTGACCAGCAAGGACTTCCTCGTGGGTCTGGAGTGGGTGCTGAACGCAGCCAAGAACCAGGCCAACAACACCTCCATGCCAAACGAGACCTTGACCGGTGCTGCTGATTACTATCAGAAGACCAGCGATATGGGCGATGCTGCTGCCGACCTGACCTACCAGGATATGCTGGACGCAGGCGTGGGCGTTGAGGCTCCGGATGATTACACCCTGGTCTTCACCTGCAAGGATCCCTGCCCCTACTTCGATACCGTTGCTGCCTACACCAGCTTCTACCCCGCCTCTGAGGATCTGATCAACGAGCTGGGCGTTGAGGGCTTCCGTGCCTGCGACTACACCAACATGTGGTACAATGGTCCCTATGTGGTGGAGGAGTTCATCAGCCAGAACACCAAGAGCTACATCCCCAACCCCAACTACTTTGGTGCAAACGATGTGTCCCGCTTCGACCGCTTCACCGTTACCATGATCAGCGACCAAACTGTTACCTTCCAGCTGTACCAGAACCGTGAGCTGGACGAGATGGATGTGGGCGAGAGCACCCTGACCACCATCCAGGCTGATCCCAACAGCGAGTACAATCAGCAGCTGTGCGAGAAGCGCCCCAAGAAGTTCAGCTACCAGATGCACTTCAACTATCAGAAGAACAACGAGGACGGCACCCCCGACGACAACTGGAACAAGGCTATTGCCAACACTGCTTTCCGTCAGTGCTTCTACAAGGGCCTGGAGATGACCAACTGGTATGCACGTACCAACAAGATCAACCCCCTGAAGTGCGAGAACGACTACTACACCATGCCCGGTGTCTGCTACAACACCCAGGGCCAGGAGTACTCCACCCTGGTTGCCAAGGAGATGGGCTTCGACAAGGAAGCATACGATGGCAAGACCATGATCCGTCTGCGCGCCAACAACGGCGACATCGCTGACCTGAAGAAGCAGGCCATGGAGGAGCTGAGCGCCATCGGCGTCACCTTCCCCGTCCACGCTGCTTACTACATCATCGCCGGTTCCACCTCCGCTCTGGATAACGCTACTGTCCTGAAGCAGTGCTTCACCGACAGCTTCGGCGATGACTTCATCGTGCTGGACATCAAGACTTACGTCTCCTCCATCACCCAGGAAGTCCGTAATCCTCAGCTGCAGAGCTTCGTCATCAACGGCTGGGGCGCTGACTACGGCGATCCCGTCAACTTCGTTGGTCAGGAGATCCTGCACGACGACAATGCTTACTACAGCTGGTACTACTCCAACATCGCCAAGGTCGTGGAGGCCGGCCCCGCTGACTGGCAGAAGGATTTGGTGGCCTGCTACGAGGAGTTCACCGATCTGGTCAACACCGCAAAGGCCATCGTCGATGATACCGATGCCCGCTACGCTGCCTTCGCAAAGGCTGAGGCCAGCATGCTCAACAGCGTTCTGGTCTGCCCCTGCTACTTCGAAGTTTCCTGGACTCTGACCCACGCCAACGAGTACAGCAAGATCAACGCCATGTATGGTCCCTGCAACTACAAGGCTGTCAACTGGGAGACCAGCGAAGAGGCTTACACCACCGCACAGTACGAGGAGTTCGCCGCTGCATTCGATGCAGCTACCAAGGCTTAAGTTCCCCGTTTCCCCGCCCGAAAGGGTAGAAATAAAAGTTAAGGGTTCGATAACATGTTAAAATACACGGTTAAGCGGCTGCTCCAGTCGCTTGTCACAATCTTTCTGATCGCAACAGCAGTTTTCCTGATGATGCGCTGCCTGCCGACGGACTACTACTTCACTGAGGAACAGCTCATGAAGTTTACCGATCAGCAGAAGACCGCCGCTCTGGAAGCAGCTGGCCTGACCGATCCCATCCCCACCCAGCTGGTCAAGTTCTATAACGACCTGCTGCATCTGGACTTCGGCACTTCCCGCCGCATCCAGAACGGTGCCCCGGTGGTCAAGGTCATTGGTAAAAAGTTTGGTGTCTCCATGCGTCTGGGCCTCACGGCGTCCGCCATCTCTCTGGTGGTCGGTGTGCTGATGGGCATCCTGCAGGCGGCATTCAAGGACAAGGTATTCGACTGGATCGGCACGGCCTACACCGTGTTCGTCAACGCGGTCCCGTCGCTGGTGTCGTATTCTCTGGTGCTGGTCTTTGGTTCCAAGTACCTGGGATTCCCCACGCTGTATTCCACCCGCAATGTGAGTGCTTCCAGCGTGCTGCCCATCACCTGCCTTTCGCTGGCATCCATTGCAGGCTATGCCCTGTGGACCCGCCGCTACATGGTGGATGAGCTGACCCGCGACTATATCAAGCTGGCCCGTGTCAAGGGCCTGAGCTCCCGCGAGATCATGTTCAAGCATGTTCTGCGCAACGCCATGGTTCCCATGGTGCAGTATATCCCCCAGTCCATCCTGCTGACGGTGGGCGGCTCCCTGCTGATGGAACGGTTCTTCTCCGTTCCCGGCATGGGCCCCCTGCTGACGGATGCCATCCAGCGCTATGACCTGAATGTCGTTCAGACCCTGGTCATCCTCTACGCCGTGCTGGGCATCGTGGGCGTGTTCCTGGGCGATGTGCTGATGATGGTGGTTGACCCCCCGTATTACTCTGACCGGAAAGGAGGAGGCTCGCTGATGGCTAAGGCATCGGATTTTGAGGGCAAGAAGCCCGAAGAACTGTTCTACTTTGTGGATTATTCCCCGGAAGAAGCTGAACGCATCGGCTACTCCAAGCTATTCCTACTGGGGTTCTGTCATCCAGAACTTCTTCAAGCAGAAGGTCGCTGTCTTCTGCCTGATCCTGTTCCTGGCGCTGACGGTGTTCTCCTTCATTGCGCTGAGCGTTGGCAAGTATCACTTCACCAGCCTGGTCTCTGATTCCAGCAAGGCTTTCATCAGGCCCAACAGTGAGTACTGGTTCGGTACCGACAACCTGGGCCGTGACTACTGGTGCCAGGTGTGGTACGCCACCCAGGTGTCCATCCGTCTGGCTCTGGTGGTCGCCGTGGGCGAGAGCATCGTGGGCGTGATCTTCGGCCTGATCTGGGGCTATGTGCGCAGTCTGGACCGCTTCTTCACGGAGCTGTACAACCTGATCGATAACGTGCCCTATATCATCTATATGACCCTGATCGCCCTGATGGTGGGCCAGAGCTTCTGGATCATGGCCATCTCCATGATCGCCATCAACTGGCTTTCTATGGCACGCCGTGTCCGCAACATGGTGTTCATGTTCCGTGACCGCGAGTACAACCTCGCGTCCCGCTGCCTTGGCACCCCGCTGTGGCGCGTGCTGACCAAGAATATCCTGCCGTATCTGGTCTCCGTTATCATCCTGCGTATGGCACTGTCCATTCCGGGCACCATCAATCTGGAATCCACGCTGTCCTACCTGGGCCTGGGCCTGGGCATCGACACGCCTTCTCTGGGCCTGATCCTGAGCAAGGTGCGCGGCTTCTTCCTGGATTATCCGTACCTGCTGGTTTTCCCTGCATCCATCGTGTCCATCATTTCCATTTCCTTCTATATCATGGGCAACGCTTTGTCGGATGCGGCTGATCCGCGCAACCACGTTTGATAGATTGGAGAGAGAGACGTAAATGGATAGACAACCGATTATCTCTGCCAAAGACGTGGAGATCACTTTCAGCCTGCGCGGTCGCAAGCTGAACGCCATCCGCAAGTGCTCGCTGGACCTGTACGAAGGCGAGACCCTTGCCATCGTGGGCGAGTCCGGCTCGGGCAAGTCCGTATTCACCAAGACCTTTGTGGGTATGCTGGATGCCAACGGTAAGATCACCGGCGGCTCCATCATGTTTGAAGGCCGCGATATGACCAAGTTCACTGAGAAGGATTGGCTGGGTGTCCGCGGCAAGAAGATCGCCATGGTCATGCAGGATCCTATGACCAGCCTGAACCCGCTGAAGAAGATCGGCAAGCAGATCCAGGAGAGCATTGAGCATCACCAGGGTCTGAAGGGTGAGGAAGCCAAAAAGGCTGCCATCGAGATGCTGGGCAAGGTGGGTATCCCCGACCCCGAGCGTCGGTACGAGCAGTACCCCCACGAGTTCTCCGGCGGTATGCGTCAGCGTGTCGTCATTGCCATTGCAGCGGCCTGCCGCCCGCAGATCCTGATCTGCGACGAGCCCACCACTGCGCTGGACGTGACCATTCAGGCACAGATCCTGCAGCTGATCCGCGACCTGCAGAAGGAACTGGGCATGTCCGTTATCTACATCACCCATGACCTGGGCGTTGTGGCAAACGTGGCAGACCGTGTGGCCGTGATGTACGCCGGCCAGATCGTGGAATACGGCACCGTGGAGGAGATCTTCTACGACGCATGGCACCCCTATACCTGGGCTCTGCTGCAGGCTCTGCCGCAGCTGGGCACCAAGGGTGAGGCCCTGCCCAGCGTGGATGGTACTCCCCCGAACCTGTTCAATGAGATCAAGGGTGACGCATTTGCGCCCCGCAACAAGCATGCGCTGGCAATCGACTTTGTGCAAGAGCCTCCGTTCTTCCAGGTGTCCGAGACCCACGCCGCAAAGACCTGGTATCTGGACCCGCGCGCTCCCAAGATCGAGCGGCCGCACTCCATCCAGAACCTGCGTGAGAAAATGGGAAAGATGGGAGGCGCCAACTTAAATGGCTGAACGCGAAAAGCTGATTGAGCTGAAAGACCTTCAGATCACCTTTGGCTCCGGTAAGAAGAAATTTGTTGCTGTCGATCATGTCAACTTTGACATCTATAAGGGCGAGACCTTCTCGCTGGTCGGCGAGTCCGGCTCCGGCAAGACCACCATTGGCCGTGCCATCTGCCGCATCAACCCGACTTCCGGCGGCGATATCTTCTTCAAGGGCCAGAAGATCAACGGCAAGATCTCCAAGGAACTGGACAAGGAGGTCATCCGTAAGATCCAGATGATCTTCCAGGACCCCATGGCTTCGCTGAACGAGCGCGCCAAGGTCGAGTATATCATTGCCGAGGGCCTGCTGAACCATCATCTCTACAAGGATCAGGATGACCTGCACGAAAAGGTGATGAACGCCCTGCATGAGGTCGGCCTGCTGCCGGAGTTTGCCTCCCGCTTCCCCCATGAGTTCTCGGGCGGCCAGCGCCAGCGCATCGGCATTGCCCGTGCACTGGTCATGGAGCCGGAGTTCATCGTGGCCGATGAGCCCATCTCCGCACTGGATGTCTCCATCCGTGCACAGGTGCTGAACCTGCTGAACGAGATGAAGAAGAGCCGCGGCCTGACCTACCTGTTCATTGCACATGACCTGTCGGTGGTCCGGTTCATCTCGGATCGTATCGCCGTTATCAGCAAGGGCCGCATCGTGGAGCTGGCTGAGGCGGAGGAGCTGTTCCTCCATCCGCTGCATCCCTACACCAAGGCCCTGCTGAGCGCGGTCCCCATCCCTGACCCCAGCCTGGAGAAGCACAAGAAGCTGCTGGTCTATGACCCCTCCATCCACGATTACAGCGTGGATAAGCCGGTCTGGGAAGAGATCGCAAACGGCCACTTTGTGTATGGCAGCCAGCGTGAGCTGGAAGGCTACCGCAAGGAGTATGAAAGCCAGCTGTAAGCTGAACCGCCTTCCTGTATTTTAACACAATGACCCCGCCGCACTGGGAGCATTCCCGCGCGGCGGGGTTTTGTGCTGTCAGGGAGCAAAAAACAGAACCGGACGCTTACAAAAACGTCCGGTTCTGCTTTTGCGATTGGTTATTGGTCCACTGGATCAGGCCTGAGCGGCTGCGTCAAATGCGGCGGCAAATTCATCGTACTGTTCGGTGGTGTAGGCCTCCTCGCTGGTCTCCCAGTTCACAGCCTTGTAGTTGCAGGGACCATACATTGCGTTGATCTTGCTGTACTCGTTGACGTGAGTCAGGCACCAGGTGATATCGTAGACGGTGGGGAAAATCAGGTTCTCGTCCAGGAAGTAAGCCTCGGCCTTGGCAAATGCTGCATAGCGTGCATCGGTGTCGTCAACAATGGCACGGGCCTCGTTCACCAGATCGGTGAACTTCTCATAGGCAGCCACCAGCTCGGTCTGGTAGCTGGCGGGACCATTGTTCACAATGCCTGCAATGTTGGTCATGTTGCAGCTGTAGTAAGCGTTTTCATCGTGAATGATGATCTGGGTCAGGAAGTTGATGGGATCACCGAAGTCAGCGCCCCAGCCCATGTGGGTGAAGCTCTGCAGCTTGGGAGCCACGACTTCCTTCATGGTGGAGGACACGAAGGTGTTGACATCCAGCACGATGAAGTCATCGCCGAAGCTGTCGGTGAAGCACTGCTTCAGGACGGTGGCGTGGTCCAGAGCGGAGGTGGAGCCGGCCAGAACGTAGTAGGAGCAGTGGACAGGGAAGGTGACACCAATGGCGCTCAGCTCTTCCATGGCCTGCTTCTTCAGCTCGGTGATGTCGCCGTTGTTGGCGCGCAGACGCTTCATGGTCTTGCCATCGTAAGCCTCGCCGTCCAGACCCATCTCCTTGGCCACCAGGTTGGTATAGTCGGTGCCGTCAGAGGTGTAGCACAGGCCCTTCATGGTGAAGAAGTCGTTCTCGCACTTCAGGGGATTGATGGGGTTGTAACGGGCGAAGAACTTGTTCAGCACCATGCCCTTGGAGAAGCACTGACGGAACGCCTTGTTGGCAATGGCCTTGTTCCAGTTCTCATCGGGGGTGCCGTCGGTGTTCATTTTGTCGTAGTTGAAGATGAAGCAGTAGCTGAACTTCTTGGCACGCTTCTCGCACAGCTGCTGATTGTACTCGTTGGAAGGGTCGGACTGAATGGTGGTGATGCTGCTCTCGCCCAGGTCCACCTCGTCCAGCTCGCGGTTCTGATACAGCTGCAGGCTGATGGCACCGTCGCTGATCATGGTGACAGTGAAACGCTCAAAGCGGCTGACGTTGGCAGCATCGTAGTAGTTGGGGTTGGGGATGTAGCTCTTGGTGTTGCCCTGGATGTACTCCTCCACCATATAGGGTCCGTTGTACCACATGGTGGTGTTGTCGCAGCCACGGAAGCCATCGATACCCAGCTCCTCGATCAGAGCGGGAGCCACGGGGTAGAAGCTGGTGTAGGCAGCAACGGTATCAAAGTAGGGGCAGGCGTTGGGGCAGGTGAACACCAGAGTGTAATCATCCGGAGCTTCGATGCCCACACCGGCAGCCAGCATGTCCTCATAGGTCATGTCAGCGGCAGCGTCACCGGCTTCCTTGGTCAGCTGGTAGTACTCGTAAGCACCCACAATGGTGTCGTTGGGCATGGAGGTGTTGTTGGCCTCGTTCTTGATGGCGTTCATCACCCATTCAAAGCCAACCAGGAAGTCCTTGCTGGTCAGGTGAGCCTTCACCTCACCGTTGCAATCCACCCAGTCCACGTCGTCCCGCAGGTGGAAGGTCCAGACGGTGGCATCCTCATTGTGCTCCCAGCTGGAAGCGATGGCGGGAACCACCTTGCCGTAGCAGTCAAAGCTCAGCAGGCCTTCCCACAGGTTGGTGACCACGTTGGCATCCTCAGCCCTCTGGCTGTACAGCTGTTCCAGCTTTCCAGCTCACGGTTGCCGCTCTCAAAGGAGATGAACTCCTTCAGGGGGGTAGCGCCGGTGGAGTTGGGGGCAGCAGCACCGCTGGCGGCAGCGCCATTGCCGGTGTTGTTGGACTTTTCGCCGCAGGCTGCCAGCAGGCTGGCGGCATCCACAGCACCTGCACCCTTCAGGAAGGTGCGGCGATCAAAATTGAAGCTCATTGGATGATCCTCCCAGATCTTGCGCGGACAGAGCCGCGCGTTTTTCCTTTTCCTAAACGCAGTGAGGCTGTCTGCCTTTCCAAAAAAGTTGCACAGGAAAGACAAAAAGTCACACCACTGTATATATTAGCACTTTACTGGAAAGAAGTCAATCCGCGCAGCACTGAATTGAAACAAAACGGTGACAAACACTTTTATAGGAAAAGAGTATGGAAAAAATTTACTATAAAATGGAAAGAACTGTATAATCTGCGAAGAACAGGCAAAAAGAGAAAAAACTGTTCACGCTGTGCGCACAAAAACAGCTATCTTTTTTCACAAAAACATGATACAATAAAGTGTATCTGTATCAATAAGGAGCGCACCATGAAGAAAACTGACCTCGATGTACAAACGCTAC
>ENA-OPYX01001020-OPYX01001020.1-human-gut-metagenome-genome-assembly--contig:-NODE-1020-length-15738-cov-3.329639_pt1 | contig 15738 bp, 17 predicted proteins | sample MGYA00242639_ERZ504486 | MGnify/ENA primary metagenome ERZ504486 (study PRJEB26092, sample SAMD00036296) | human gut metagenome | host: Homo sapiens | study: EMG produced TPA metagenomics assembly of... | reverse complement strand
CCGTCTATTATCAACACATTGATCATGATCGGTGTGGCATTGCTGATCGCAGTTCCGATCGGTGTATTCTCTGCAGTATAACCTGACAGAGTATGCAAAAAAGGCAATAACTGGTAAAAATCATCAGAACTACAGCAGAAACATTAACAGGTATTTCCGTCCATCGTTTACGGTTTGTTCGGTATGTTGTTCTTTGTAACCGCATGCCATATGTCCTACTCCTTAATGGCAGGTATTTTAACTGTAGCGATCATGGTTTTTGCCAACCGTTTTAAGAACCACAGAGGAAGCACTTTTGGCAGTGCCGGACAGCTTCCGTGAAGGAAGTTTCGGACTGGGCGCAGGCAAACTCCGTACAGTATTTAGAATCGTACTTCCAAGTGCCATTCCAGGTATCCTCTCCGGTGTCATTCTTTCCATCGGACGAATCGCCGGTGAGACAGCAGCGCTGATCTACACCGCAGGAACCATGGCAACCTTACCGAAGAACCTGCTTTCATCCGGACGTACACTGGCAGTACACATGTATGTACTTTCCCAGGAAGGTCTGCATACGGATCAGGCATTTGCCACCGCAGTTATTTTGCTGGTAATGGTACTTCTGATCAACATTTTATCTTCCGTTATCGCAAAGAAAATGCAGCAGGACTAAAGTATTGGAATCTTGATTACGAAACAAAAGTGACAGGAAACGTATTTGCAAACAGCAATATGTGAGAGAGGATAACGAAACGAACATGTTAAAAAATAAAATGACAATCGAGCATATGAATCTTCATTACGGAGATTTCCATGCATTAAAAGATATTAATCTTGAGATTAAAGAACATCAGATCACCGCGTTTATCGGACCTTCCGGATGTGGTAAATCCACCCTTTTAAAATCCTTAAACCGTATGAATGATCTGGTAGAAGGATGTAAGATCGACGGTCTGATCGCATTGGACGGCGAAGATATTTACGGAAATAATATGGATGTAAATCTGCTGAGAAAAAAGGGTTGGTATGGTATTTCAGAAGGCAAATCCATTTCCGATGAGTATTTACGATAACGTAGCATTCGGACCGAGAACACATGGTATCCACACAAAGCACAGCTGGATGACATTGTAGAAAAAATCACTTCGTGACGCAGCCATCTGGGACGAAGTCAAAGACCGTCTGAAAAAAAGTGCCCTTGGTGTATCCGGTGGACAGCAGCAGAGAATCTGCATCGCCCGAGCGTTGGCCGTTCAGCCGGAAGTATTACTGATGGATGAGTCCACTTCCGCACTGGATCCGATTTCCACATCAAAGATCGAAGATCTGGTTATGGAGCTGAAATCTCAGTACACCATCGTTATGGTAACACATAACATGCAGCAGGCAGTTCGTGTGTCTGACCAGACCGCATTTTTCCTTTTGGGCGACCTTGTAGAGTATGGTGATACCGATCAGTTATTCTCCACACCGAAGGAGAAAAAGACAGAAGATTATATTACCGGTAGATTTGGTTAAACAGATGTGCAGAAGTTTCTGAAATTTATCCGGAGTTTTAGCAGTGTATTTTGAACAACGGATGAGCAGATTTTGGAACAATGTGTAAGTGCAAGGGAGAACATAAAAAATGAGAAATCAATTTGACAGACAGTTAAATACCTTAAACGGTGAGCTGATCCAGATGGGACACATGGTAGAGCAGGCAATCGAGCATGCCATTGAAGCCATGGTACATCAGGATGCAGAAAAAGCAAGAAAAAACATGGAATTTGACTCAGAAGTAGACCAACAGGAGAAAGACATTGAAACCCTCTGTATGAAACTTCTGATGAAACAGCAGCCGGTAGCAAGAGACCTCCGACTGATCTCAGCAGCATTGAAAATGATCACAGACATGGAGCGAATCGGTGATCAGGCAGCGGATATTTCCGAATTATCCTTATCTCTGGTAAATGAGAAAAACCTGCCGATGATGGACCGTATGAAACAGATGTCCCAGGAATGTATGCTGATGGTAATGAAAGGTCTGGAAGCCTTTGTGGCAAAAGATATTGAGATGGCAAAGAAAGTCATTGCAAGAGATGACGTGATCGATGCCATGTTTGATGATACAAAAAAAGAAGTGATCAAGCTGATCCAGAACAACGGCGCAGGCGCAGAAGTAGCAACAGACCTGCTGATGGTTGCAAAATATTTTGAACGAATCGGCGATCATGCAACAAATATTGCAGAATGGGTTATTTTCTCCATCAATGGAACCCATCCGACCATTAATCCGGAACCAGTTCTGTAAGAAAGTAAGACAGTTCACTCACGCCTTCCACAGGCGTTGAGTGGACTACAAATAAGTAATAGCGGACTTTGATCCTGTTAAACTACACTCCGTACTACATTGCAGAGAGAACCAATGCATGTCTGCCTTCTTTCTCAACCATTGATTTTACGGATGATTCCTTTACGATCAAAACTTATGATTATAATGGAAACCGTTACGCAGATGACTTTACAATTACAAAAAAAGGAATTTCCACACTGCTTGACAAGACCATTTACTCACAGGTGGCAGAAGGACAGCAGGCACAGTCTGATGATTATACCGCAGATAAAGCACCGTTTATCGCGGCAACGATCACTGTGGTCATGATCATTTATGCATATTCTTATCAGATGCATCAGATACTGAATATGTATTCCATTGCCATCGAGATCATGCGGGGAATTGCAGGAACCATCGGCATTATCCTTACGGTTCCGATCACGTCCCTGATCATGTCAATGCTGCTGACCAGAGAGAAAAAAGCAGCACCGGAAAAGAAACAAAAATGTGAATGTAAATAGAATGTCAAAAAATTTACAAAGACTTTACATTCGAATCTCCTGAATTTTACATACATCAATTAGAGTGGTAATTGTTAGATGATGTTATTACTTAATGACAGTTCAATTGGAAACATTTGCAGTATTAAAAAAACTCCTCATGCGAGCATGAGCGTTTTCTTAATATATGTGCTGAGTGAACTGGGGAGAAAAATCAGGAGGAATCTTTTTATGGACATATTTGCGATTTTATCGTTGATTGGTGGACTTGCCCTGTTTTTGTATGGAATGAATGTTATGGGAGACGGTCTGACCAAGGTTTCCGGTGGTAAGCTGGAAAAAATTCTGGAAAAACTGACATCAAATCCGATCAAGGCGGTATTACTTGGTGCCGGTGTCACCGCCGTTATCCAGTCATCATCGGCTACAACCGTTATGGTAGTCGGTTTTGTAAACTCCGGAATTATGAAACTGTCCCAGGCAGTCGGAATTATCATGGGTGCCAATGTCGGTACCACAATTACATCATGGATCTTAAGTCTTTCCGGTATTGAGAGCAGCAGCTTTTTTATCCAGATGTTGAAACCAACATCATTTTCACCGATTCTGGCAATTATCGGACTGCTTTTGATGATGTCATCCAAAAATGACAAACACAAAGATGTGGGAAGCATTTTACTTGGTTTTGCGGTACTGATGTTTGGTATGAATGCCATGAGTTCCGCGGTAGAGCCACTGAAAGATGTTCCGCAGTTTACACATCTTCTTACTATGTTTACAAATCCGATCCTTGGTATGCTGGCAGGTCTGATTTTGACAGCAATCATTCAGAGTTCTTCCGCATCTGTCGGTATTTTGCAGGCATTGTGCAGCACCGGAGCGGTAAGTTTTGGATGTGCGATCCCAATCATCATGGGACAGAACATCGGTACCTGTGTAACAGCAATTATTTCCTCTATTGGAGCATCCAAAAATGCAAAGCGAACCGCGTTAGTGCATTTGTATTTTAATATCATAGGTACAGCGTTATTTATGATCGTATTTTATTCCATAAATGCATTTGTACATTTTGATTTTCTTGGAGATGCAGCCACACCGGCAGGAATCGCCGTTGTACACAGTATCTTCAACATAGCAGCTACTCTTGTACTGCTTCCGTTTGCAAAAGTACTGGAAAAACTGGCGTACATGTCCATCAAAGAGGATCATACAGAGCGTAAGCATGGTGTACAGGAGTCTGAGGAAGAGTTGAAAAAACTGGATGTTCGTTTTCTGGAGCAGCCGGGACTGGCAATCAGTCACTGTATGGAAGCAACCGCTTATATGGCACATATGAGTGAGGCAGCATTAGTAGATGCGCTTGGTCTGATGGATCAGTACGATGAGGAAAAAGCAGCAACTGTGGAAACACTGGAAAACAGAATCGATCATTTCGAGGACAAGATCGGTTCCTATGTCATCCAGATCACAAACCGCAATATGCTGGAAAACGACAGTGCAAAAATGTCTGTCATTCTGCACAGTATCAACGATCTTGAGAGAATTTCCGATCATGCCGTGAACTTAAAGGAAAGCGCGCAGGAGATGAAGGAGAAAGGTCTGAAAATGTCCTTTGAGGGAAGTTCCGAGATCATGTATCTGCGCAGAGCGGTAACAGATCTGGTAAATCTGACCGTTCAGGCACTGAGTAATAACGATAAAGAACTGGCCAGAGAGATCGAGCCGTTGGAGGAGGTTATTGACGACCTCAGCGATGAGCTGAAACGGCGTCATGTTATCCGTCTGAAAGAGGGCAAATGTACCATTGAGATGGGATTTGTGCTGACGGATATGACAACGAGCCTGGAGCGGATTGCGGATCATTGTTCCAATATTGGTGTAAGTATTCTGGAGAGCAGTGAGGAGGATATGGGACGTCATGCGTATCTGCATTCTGTGAAAAAAGAAGATACGGAGAATTTCCAGGATCGGTATGAACATTATCGGGAATTGTATTTTTTTGGGTAGCTTAAAATTTACCATTTAGGTTTTATAATGAACTCCTACCATTTTGCCTCAGTCGCTAGCAATCACTCCTTGAGGAAAAATGGTAGGAGTTCTTAAGTTACACAGTGTTTTTGATAAATTTTTGCGCTACCCTGCACTGTGTGCCGCACGACGTGCACTTACACAAATTTACATGTGTATATAAATTTTGTGGCAATAAACTACATGATGTAGCATGCGTTGATTTTAATGTTTTGTTTGAACCGGATGAAAGTCAGATTCCAATGGTTATGGAATCGGTATTTTTTATGGATAATATTATAAAAAATGTGATAGGCGGAATTTTATTCCGCGATATGAGTATAGATCAATAACTGGAAGATTAAAGACGGGGATGTAAAAAAACCTTCCTGACAGAAAAATCGCTTAGACCGTGAGTCTTAAGCGATTTTTTATCTTGCCTGGCGTGGAGTAATGCCATATTTGTCTTTAAACTTCCGATTGAAATAAGAAGCATTTTCAAAACCGGATTTCTGTGCGATTTCCAGAATAGACAGATTTGATGAAACCAGCAGATTTCTGGCATGTGCCAGTCGGACATCATTCAGATAATGGATATAGCTGATACCCATATGTGTCTTAAAAAATTTCATGAAGTGTGATTCACTGAAATAGCAGGCAGAGGCAATCTGGCGAATGGAAATAGATTCTTCCAGGTGTTCATTCGTGAACGTGATGATGAATTTCAACTTGTCCAGTGACCGTTGCTGTATGTTGGATAATTCTTTTTTTTCGTCCAGAGAAAGAAGCTGGAACATGAAAAGAAACAGAGAGCCTTTGAGAGCAAGTTGATATCCGGCAGGTTTTTTACTGCATAATTGATCCATTGTCCGGATCAGATCATGAATTTTCGGATAGTAGGACAGACGTGGGTGAATGTGGACGACTGTGTGAATTTGCCCTGAGAACAATGGATACAGAAAGTTTTCAAAACAGACGTCGTGGTTATCGGAGCATAGTAATTCCGGACGAAAAATGATATTTTCATATTCCATTTTCTGACCTGAAATTTCTCTGATGGCATGCAGATGTCCCGGAAGAACAATGATGATATCTCCGGCTGTCACATGATAGTGTGTCAGGTCTACAAAAACTGTGCCGGATCCCTTCTGAATGACGATAAATTCTGCTTCTTCATGCCAGTGAACAGGTACTTCCGTAAAATCATCCGGTATAGTGCACAGATAAGTGTTATACGGAAACTGATCTTCCGTATGACGCTTTTTTTCGTGGTATTGTTCTGGTTTTGGTTGTTTCATGCTGGACTCCATTCTGTTTTTGATAGAATTGTACTATAAAAGGATATTATGCTGCAAGAAAAAAATAACAATGCCGTATAAAATATAAGCAGAAACACACGAACAGGAAAAAGTATGATACAATGAATCAAATGGTTCCTGCGTATCAGATTCTTTTGAGAGCATAGACTTTGAGGTCGGGAAGGAATTTTATTATGAAACTGGAAATGTTAGTATCGGAAAAATTAGGAAAAGCAATTTCAGAAAGCAGTAATCAGGAGATTTACCAGGCATTGATGACTGTTGTGCAGGATATGGCAGAACAGAAGGAATCTAATGAAGGAAAAAAGAAAGTATATTATGTATCTGCAGAGTTTTTGATCGGAAAACTTTTGTCTAATAATATGATCAATCTCGGAATATATGAGGATGTCCGCAAAATGCTTGCTGCAAATGGAAAAGATATCTGTGAAATTGAGGAAATCGAGGCAGAGCCATCTCTTGGAAATGGAGGACTTGGCCGACTGGCAGCCTGTTTTTTGGATTCGATTGCAACACTTGGTTACAATGGGGCCGGTATTGGACTGAATTATCATCTTGGATTATTTCAGCAGAAATTTGCGGATCACATGCAGAAAGAAACAAAAATCCGTGGATGGATCGAAGTGGCTGGTTAAAACGTACGGATGTCGGTTTTCCGGTGTCTTTCGGCAATCTGACATTACAGTCTGTCATGTACGAAATTCTGGTAACCGGATATGGTAACCGTACCAATAAATTACAACTTTTTGATATAGATTCTGTGGATGAGAGCATTGTACAGGATGGGATTTCTTTCGATAAAAAAGAAATTGCCAAAAATCTGACATTATTCCTTTATCCGGATGACAGTGATGAAGATGGTCGAAAGCTTCGTATTTATCAGCAGTATTTCATGGTAAGTAATGGTGCACAGCTGATTTTGAAAGAATGTGAAGCGCGGGGATGTAACCTCTATGATTTGCCGGATTATGCAGTCATCCAGATCAATGATACACATCCGACGATGATCATCCCGGAGCTGATCCGTTTATTAATTGCCCGGGGACTTTCTGTGGATGATGCGATTGATGTGGTAAGTCGCACCTGTGCATATACCAATCATACAATTTTAGCGGAAGCATTGGAAAAATGGCCATTGCATTATCTGCAGGAAATCGTACCACAGCTGGTGCCGATTATTGAAATTTTAGATGATAAAGTACGACGAAAATATGCGGATGAAAGTGTGGCTGTCATTGATCGTAACGATGTGGTTCATATGGCACATATCGATATTCATTATGGCTTCAGCGTAAATGGCGTTGCAGCTTTGCATACAGAAATCCTGAAAGAGACAGAACTTCATAATTTTTATCAGCTTTATCCTGAGAAATTTAACAACAAGACAAACGGAATTACATTTCGCCGCTGGCTGCTTCATTGCAATCCGCTGCTTGCAGATCAGATCACGGAGTGGATTAGTGATGGATACAAAAAAGATGCAACAGAGTTGAAGAAGCTGGAGAAGTTTGCAGAGGATGAAGAGTCACTGCAGAATCTTCTGCAGATAAAAAAAGAAAACAAACATCAACTGGCAGAGTATCTGAGACGGACACAGGGCATAGAACTGAATGAGGATTCTGTGTTTGACATTCAGATCAAACGGCTTCATGAGTATAAACGACAGCAGATGAACGCATTGTATGTGATTTATAAATATCTGGAAATAAAAAGTGGGAAATTACCAAAGACTCCGATCACGGTGATCTTTGGCGCAAAAGCGGCACCGGCTTATGTAATTGCCAAAGATATCATTCATCTGATCCTCTGCCTGCAGGAACTGATCAATCAGGATCCGGAAGTGAGTCCGTATCTGAATGTGGTCATGGTAGAAAATTATAACGTTACATTAGCAGAAAAACTAATCCCGGCATGTGATATTTCAGAACAGATTTCACTTGCATCCAAAGAGGCAAGCGGAACCGGAAACATGAAATTTATGCTGAACGGAGCAGTGACACTTGGAACAGAAGATGGTGCAAATGTAGAAATCCATCAGTTTGTCGGAGATGACAATATCTATATCTTTGGTGCAAAGAGTGATGAAGTAATTGCACATTATGAAAAAAGTGATTACAGACCATCCGATTATTATACAAAAAATCCGATGATCCAAAAGGCTGTGGAATTTATCACCGGTCCACAGATGATGGAGATTGGAAAGAAAGAAAATTTAGAGCGTTTAAGCAGTGAACTGAAAAATAAAGACTGGTTTATGACATTCCTGGATCTTGGAAGATTATATCCGAACAAAAGAACGGGCGCTGGAAGATTATACAGACCGCAAAACATGGGCAAAGAAAATGCTGGTGAATATCAGCAATGCAGGGTTCTTTTCTTCTGACCGTACCATCCGGGAATACAATCAGGATATATGGAAATTGGGGGGATTAATGTATGCTGACAATTCTGGTAGTAGATGATGAAAAACTGGAGCGAAAGGGAATTCGTTTTCTGCTGAACCGGCGCAGTGAAGAGATGGAAATTTTGGAGGCCGCCAATGGAAAGGCGGCCTGCGAAATTTTGCAGCATCGGGCAGTGGATATTATGCTGACAGATATAAAAATGCCATTTATGGATGGTATTGAGCTGGTTTCTGTGGCTCACAAATTACAGCCGGATCTGCAAATGGTAACTTTTTTCCGGATATGGTGAATTTGAATATGCGAAAAAGGCAATGGCTTCCGGCGTTTCAAACTATGTGTTGAAGCCGGTGGATCCTGCCGAGTTCGAAAACACGCTGAATCTTCTGGTGGAGAAAATTACCGAGCGGAGAAACGAAGCGCAGCGCAGTCAGTGGAATCAGGATTCTCTGGAAAATTATTTCCTTTTCAGATACCTTTGTCAGGGAAATGCCGATCTGTTAAATAAAATCAGTGGAAAGATCAATATTGACCGTTGGGATCAGATCAGAGGTTTGCTTTTAATTGAGAGTGAAGATAATTTTTTTTGGAAGTAATCAGAAGAAGTTTTTTATTCAAAAACTGACAGAATATAGCAAGCAGAAATTATCTTTTTTAAATTTGGCACAGAATCAGGAACTCTGTGTCCTTTTTGGCGTATGTGAGCAGAAAGTTTTTGCAACAGATTTAGCTGAATGGATGAATCACACGTTTGGAAATCGTTTTTATGTGGCAGTCGGTCAGCCGGTTACGGATCGAAGTGAACTGCCGGATCGTTTTCAGATGCTTGAAAGTCTGATAGAAAATAAATTTTATCAGAAGGAAACAAGAGTATTTTTACCGGATCATGTATCGGAAGATACCGGGAGTGAACAGTTCCTGGATGAAACGATTAGCCGGATGATGGAAAATATCCGAATGGATGATATGACTCATCTGTGGGAACATTTTCGTATTTTGAAAAATGGTATGGGAGATCTGAGCAGTTATTCGCAGATTTATACGAGATTTTTGTTTTCCAATCTGGTAAAAAGAATTTTTTTACGCATCAGCATCAGGACAGAAAAAAACTGGAAACAGCGGTTCAGAAGGTATACGAAATGCAGTCTGTCCAGGAAGTGATAAGTCTTGTAGAAACACTCATTCAGAATATGGAAGAACGTCTGGCAGCCAACAATGATGGTGCCAGAAATGAAGTTGCACAGGCAAAAAGTTATATTTATGAACATTACAGTGAGGATATCAGTGTGGAAAAATTATCCGAACTGGTGTATTTGTCACCGGGATATTTCAGTTATATATTTAAGAAAGAAACCGGAGATACGGTCAGCCGTTTTATTCGGAATTACCGGATGGAGCGGGCAAAAAAACTGCTTTCCGATACATCTATGAAGATTGTGCAGATATGTAAAGAAACTGGTTTTTCAAATGTATCTTATTTTTGTAAAAATTTCCGTGAGTATTGTGGATGTAGTCCGGAACAGTATCGAAAGGGTGGAATGACAGATGCACAGACTGAAACAGTTCTTTCATAAACTATCCATTCGAAAAAAGATGCTGACAATTCTGTGTCTGGTCGGTATGCTTCCGGTTATGATACTGGGTATTTCACTTGGAATCAATTCCTATCATACAGTGCTGAAATACAGGGAAAAAGATATGACGAATACACTGCAGCAGGCCTGTGGGATTGTAGATTATCAGATGTATACCTGCCAGCAGATGATGAATTATTTCGTATACAATCAGGATGTTATCAATTTTCTGGAGTGCGATCCGACAAAGAAGACACAGCGTTATGAACTGTATCAGGAAGTATCAAATACCATCGGTGCGTTGAAGTATCAGAATCTGATCATGGAATCTGTTACAATCTACTCCGAGAGCATTCAGCAGTCTTTCGGAAATGAAACGCATCCACTGGAGGATCTGTACAAAGAGTCCTGGTATCGAGATGGAATCAGGGATAAGGAATGGGTATTTGATGAAAGTACATTAGACCTGATTTCGATATACAAAATTCCAAGTTATTCCGGAATTGAAAGTTATGTGGCAGTACGCACAGATATTCCGACATTATTTGAATCATTAAACCAGCTTGCAGTGGATCAGTATGGTGTTCATGTGCAGACGCAGAACGATGAAATATGGAATTTTTCCGGGAAAAAATGTACAGATAAAAATGGCATATATGTAAGTTTTAGAGAGAATAAAAAGAATTATTTATGGGTGCAGCAGGATCTGAATCAGATGGATGCGACAGTTACTTATTTTCAAAAGAAATCCAACTTAAGTCCATTTTCCAGAAGAGCGTTTCTTATGATCGCTGTGCAGGTAGGAGCCTGTCTGGTCTGTATTATTCTGCTGGGAAGGAGATTTGCAAAATATTTATCCAGACCATTGGAAGAACTGACAGAAGAAATCCAGTCTATGGATGAAACAAACATTCAGGCAACAGTCCACAGCAACCGCGAAGACGAGATGGGAATCCTGATCAACAGTTATAATCATATGATGCAGCGGATCCAGGAATTGATCAGGGAAAATTATGAAACGCAGATTGCCCGGAAAGAATTTGAAATGAAAGCATTGCAGGCTCAGATCAATCCGCATTTCCTGTATAATTCTCTGTCGATGATCAACTGGAAAGCAATTGAGGCCGGCGAAGAGGAAATCAGTCAGGTGACGCTTGCACTTTCTGCATTTTACCGGACAACTTTAAATAAAGGAAGAACCTGGATCAGCCTGCGGCTGGCACTTCAGAATATTCAGGCTTATGTACAGCTGCAACTCTGGATGCATGATAATGACTTTAAAGTGCATTATGATGTAGATGAAAAATTGCTGGATTATGAACTTCCTTCACTTATTTTTCAGCCATTTGTAGAAAATGCGTTAGAGCATGGCCTTGATATTAAGGAGGATCTGGATCATCAGATCTGGTTCCGTATCTGGGAGGAGACAGATTCCGGGGTGATTTATGTCAGCATCCGTGACAATGGCGTTGGGATGGATGCAGATACGCTTGCACATGTTCTGGAATATCATGCTTTGGGATATGGTGTCAAAAACGTAAACGACAGAATGAAACTGAGCTTCGGGGAAAGCTTATGCCATTCAGATTAAAAGCGAACTGGGAAAAGGTACTGAGGTGTTATTGCATTTTCCAAAGGGTACAGAAGGGAGAAATGCAATGAGTCATAGCAAAGAAGAGCACAGGCTATCGCTATGGGAAATGAATGTGCGTAACTTCTCGGTGTGATATCATTTGAAATTGACTGTGATGTGGCAGAACAGGAAGCGGATTGAAAAGGCAGCCACTTCGTGGGAGAAGGCAGAGAAATCACTACTGATACCCTATCCGGAGACAGTGACCTATACACTGGCAAAAATGACTGCTTCCGGTAATTCCGGTATGCCGGATGGCGATACTTATGAGGATAATGCTTATACACGATATTTGAAAAAAACACTTAACGTACAAAATGAAGATGTTTTGGAAGTGTCGGAGGATGAAAATTATTTATCTGTATATTCAGCGAATGATTGCTGAAAATAGTCTTCCGGATGTGATGCTGGTATCTGGTCCGGATGAGGTAGAGAAACTGGCAGAGTATGGCATGATTGAAGATTTATCAGATGCTTATCAGGAGGCAACTTCCAGTATGATCAAATCCATGTACAGCAGCTATGGAAAAGAATTACTGGAATCTGTGACCATTGATGGAAAATTGATGGCACTTCCTTCCACGCAGGTTTATTATGGATGTAATCTGTTCTGGGTGAGGGAAGATTGGCGGAAAGAACTGGGACTTCCGGAACCTTCGACGCTTGCTGATGTGGAGCAGATCATCCAGGCATTCCGGGAAAATGATCCGGGAGAAAATGGAAATATCGGATTGCCATGTATGGCAACATTGTATGGGAACGGTTCTTCGAATTTCTCTGTGGATCCTGTTTTTTCCGTATTTCATGCCTATCCGGGGATATGGCTGCAGGATAGTGATGACGGTTATGTCTATGGATCATTAACGGAAGAGACCAGGCAGGCACTGGAATATCTTCATGGATGGTATGAAAATGGTATTCTGGATCAGGATTATATGATGCGGACACCGGGAGAAATCGGAGAACTGATACGTGATAACCGCTGTGGAGCTTTTTTTGGCTGGTGGTGGGCACCGAATAATCCGCTGATAGAAGCAGTGGAGCAAATCCGGGGGCGGAGTGGAAACCATATGTGATCGCTGATGAGTATGGAGAAGTTCATTCTTACATATATGGAAAAACATCTCCCTGTATCGTGGTGCGAAAAGGATATGAGCATCCGGAGATCGTCATGAAGATTATGACCGCACTTTTTGACAATGCGCGATACCGTCACGATGGGAGCGAAGAAATTGACCTGTACCAGAAACGTGGGGTTGATACTACGGCACGTCCGCTTGTGGCAAACTGTGATTTCAGCAATGCTGTGTTTACAACAACAGATCATATCTGGCTGGCTTTGCATTATCCGCGACAGACAGATTCCATGAATTCTCTGGAATCGGCTTATTATGACAGTTGCCGCAGATTCCTTGATGGAGACAGAGATCCTGTTTACTGGGCTGCCTATGCTTCACGGATTCAGGCAGTACGGCTGATTGAAGAGGCGGATGTGTCTTATGTTAATGAAGACTATGTACCGTATTCACATCGGGAGTTACCGCAGGATATGACAGATTATGGAGACACTGGCTTTTATGAAGATCATTACAGGAGAAGAACCAATATCCTATTTTGATTTTTTTACAGAATCGTGGAAAAAGAACATGATTCTTGAAAATCTTTTGTATTAAATATGACTCTCTTTCTATAAAATTATAAGTATCAAAGAGGTATGCACTTGATACGATAATGAAAAGGAAAGAGGGTATTTTTTATGAAAATGAAAAAAATTTTTGGCAGTGTGTCTGTCTGCATTGACAGTAACCGGTATGTTAGCAGGCTGCGGTGGAGCGAAAGGTGGAGATACGTCTTCCGCAGGAGCTGAGAAAAAAGGAAGCAGTGCAGAAGGATCTGTATATTACCTGAATTTCAAACCGGAGATTGCAGATCAGTGGGAAGAAGTTGCAGCAAAATATACTGAGGAGACAGGTGTTCCGGTAAAAGTAAAGACAGCAGCATCCAATCAGTATGAGCAGACACTGAAATCAGAGATGGCTAAAAGTGATGCTCCTACTTTATTCCAGATCAACGGACCGGTTGGATATCAGTCCTGGAAAGAGTATTGTGCAGATCTGAAGGATACCGATTTTACAATATGCTGGTAGATAAAGACCTTGCGATCACAGAAGGTGATGGTGTATACGGCATTCCGTTTGCAGAAGAAGGATACGGCATTATCTATAATAAAGAAATCATGGATAAGTATTTTGCACTTCCGGGCGCAAAAGCAACATCCATGGATGATATCAAAAACTTTGATACATTAAAGGCAGTTGTAGAAGATATGACAGCGCACAAAGATGATCTTGGCATTGATGGTGTATTTGCATCCACATCCTTTGCACCGGGTGAAGACTGGAGATGGCAGACACATCTGATGAATCTTCCGATTTACTATGAGTACAAAGATGCAAATGTAAAAGATGAGGATGAGATTACTTTCAAATATAATGAGAACTATAAAAACATCTTCGACCTGTATCTGAACAACTCAACCGTTGAGCCTACAATGGTTGGTTCCAAGACAGTAGATGATTCTATGTCAGAGTTTGCATTAGGAAAAGCTGCTATGGTTCAGAATGGTAACTGGGCATGGTCTCAGATCAGCAAAGTAAGTGGTAACGTAGTAAAAGAAGAAAACGTGAAATTTATGCCGATCTATACAGGCGTAGAAGGCGAAGAGACACAGGGACTGTGCATCGGTACAGAAAACTACATGTGTGTAAACAGCAATGCATCTGAGGCAGATCAGAAAGCATCCCTGGATTTTCTGAAATGGGTGTTCAGTTCTGATGAAGGAAAAGAGATGGTAACAAATGATCTTCAGTTTATCACACCGTTCAGCACATTTGGCGATGATGAGATTTCTTCTGACCCGTTAGCACAGGAAGTAGTAAGATACATGAAAGATGATTCCCTTACAACTGTACCGTGGAACTTTACAACATTCCCAAGCCAGACATTCAAAGATGATTATGGCGCATCTCTTCTTGAGTATGCAAATGGCAATAAAGAATGGGATGCTGTGGTATCAGATACAGTAGATGAGTGGGCATCTGAGAAAGAAGCAACAGCTGAGTAGTCGTATTAGATAGTAGAATTCTCAGGGGCAGGAGGCGGTCATCGGCCGCCTCCTCTTCTGTTTTACGAAGAAAACATTTGTATCCGTAGGGAGGGAGATTTATGCAAAAGACATATAAAAAATATTTTGCTCTTTTTGTATTACCTACATTGATTGCATTTACCCTGTTTTTCATCATTCCATTTATTATGGGAATCGTGCTTTCATTCTGTAAATTTACGACAGTTACAAATGCACACTGGGTTGGAATCGCAAATTATGTAAAGGCATTTTCAAACAAAGATTTTATTAATGCACTGTTATTTACCGTGAAATTTACGGTTGTATCTGTAATTACAATTAATGTAATTTCCTTTGCCCTGGCCATATGGACTGACACGGGGATTAAAAGGAACCAATATTTTTCGAACCATTTTCTTTATGCCAAACCTTATCGGAGGAATTGTACTTGGCTATATCTGGCAATTACTGATCAACGGCGTGCTGGCACATTTTAATGTAACGATCACAGCAGACCCGAAATATGGTTTCTGGGCATGGTCATTCTGACAAACTGGCAGTTGATTGGGTATATGATGATCATTTACATTGCCGGTATTCAAAATATACCGACAGAATTGATTGAGGCAGCTGAAATTGATGGTGCCAATAAATTCCAGACATTGTATAGATTATTATTCCGATGACAATGCCATCTGTTACCATCTGTCTGTTCCTGACACTTACGAACTGCTTCAAACTGTTTGATCAGAACCTGGCATTAACAGCAGGCGGACCGGCAAAGAAAACCGCAATGCTGGCATACGATATTTATACGACATTCTACAACAGGAACGGCTGGGAAGGTGTCGGTCAGGCAAAAGCGGTTATTTTCTTTATTATC
>ENA-OPYX01001017-OPYX01001017.1-human-gut-metagenome-genome-assembly--contig:-NODE-1017-length-15772-cov-2.383317_pt1 | contig 15772 bp, 20 predicted proteins | sample MGYA00242639_ERZ504486 | MGnify/ENA primary metagenome ERZ504486 (study PRJEB26092, sample SAMD00036296) | human gut metagenome | host: Homo sapiens | study: EMG produced TPA metagenomics assembly of... | reverse complement strand
GTTATTTTTGATTACAAAATCCAATATTTTGTTCAAAACACCAGCCCCATGGTAATGACATTCTGGAAATTTTACTATTTTTCCACAAAAAAATGCCAAAACACGGTAAAAACCGCATCATGGCATATCTTTTTGTGTTATTTTGTTTTTGTACTACCAGCCTTTTTACGATCAGAATATTAAAATCTGCCAGACGTATCTCAAAATTTTCCGGTGATTTCTTCCACTGGTAAGGAGAAGTTCCCACGATCCGTTTAAAATTACGGTTAAACGTAGAGGTCGTCGTAAATCCCACTTTTACGGCAATCTCCTCCATGGAATATCCTGTCTTGCGGATCATGTCACAGGCTTTCTTTACCCGCACCTGATTCAGATAATCCACCGGTGTCATACCGATATTTTCCTCAAACAGTCTGCGGAAATGGGATTCACTCATATGGCAGACGGATGCGATCTCAGCAATCTTCATCGGCATTGCATAGTGATCCCTGATATGTTCCAGCGCCGGGCGCACCTGATCAAAACCGTTTTTCTGGCGAAGTCCTTCCGGTGCATTGCCTACATTGGAGTTCATTCTGGCGATCATCATCATGAGAGCCAGACCCAGTCCGCGGGTACTCTCCCTGTAAAACTCCTGCTTACAGCTCATCTCGCTCATGATCGCACAGATAATATTTTTCATATTCGGGATATCTTCTTCCCGTCCTAAAAAGGCTTTTCTATTGATATTTTCCAGAATTTTCTGCTGCTGTAAGATATCATCTTCATAAACAACAGCAAAAATCTTCTCCGGATCTACAAACAGATACTCCCAGCAGTTATCTGCCCCGATATCCGGTATGGTATTGTGCGGATAATTTACCGGTATGATACTGATCATTCCGGATTCGTAACGAACCACATCATCTTCCAGACGCATCGTTCCGTGTCCACGACGGCAGACGCCGATCTCCATCAGATTATGAAAATGGAGCAGATCGGATTCCGTCTGATATTTATTCTGCCAGTTCTGATTCTGCAATGCGATCAGAAACTCATTTTGCGGAATATCATAATAACGCAATTCCATTTTGCCCTTTATTTTTTTCATTGTAAATACACCTTCTGTGGGTAAACTCGTTTGATTGCTTCCAGCATACTGCTGTTTAAATCAAGCAGCAGTTTGATTTTTTCTTTGTCCTCATATGTGATCATCGTATAATATGGGATATTATCGTCATAAGAGGTGTAGTCAAATTTTTTCAGTTTTTCTGTACCGCCGTCTTTTCTGTACTTTGCAACAGACTCATGCCAGTTCGGTGCAATCACCTCAAGGTCTTTGAGTGCCAGCGTATGTGCCGTCTTGCGACGACGTTTTCCCCGGATCACATCAATAGTCAGGATTCCATTTTCCATCGCATACTCATACTCTGTATCTGCATTGATGGAGAACACATAATATAATGCCGCAAATAAGAAAGCCGGCATCATAAGTCCTGTGTCAAATATAATTGCAAGAATTACCAGTACCACGGCCAATACGACCATGGTAACTGATAATGGTTTTGCAAAACGCTTTGATTTCCGCTTTACCTGCTGCGTAAATCTTATAGTCGTTCATTCAGTCTAAAGTTCCTTTCAGTCAGCATATCCGTTCGGATTCTGGCTCTGCCATCTCCAGGAATCAGCACACATATCCTCAATGCCGTACTGAGCCTCCCAGCCAAGCTCTTTTTTCGCTTTTGCCGGATCACAGTAGCACATAGCGATATCGCCCGGGCGGCGCGGTTTAATGGCATAATTAATCGCATGACCGCATGCTTTCTCAAATGCATGAACTACCTGGAGTACACTGTATCCGTGTCCTGTTCCAAGGTTGTAGATAGATACACCGTCTTTGTCAGCCAGTTTCTCAACTGCTTTTACGTGTCCAACTGCCAGATCTACTACGTGGATGTAATCGCGTACACCTGTTCCATCCGGTGTGTCATAATCATCACCGAATACACCAAGGCACTCTAATTTACCGATGGCAACCTGAGCTACATATGGAAGCAGGTTGTTTGGAATGCCTTTCGGATCTTCGCCGATCATGCCGCTCTTGTGTGCTCCGATCGGGTTGAAGTAACGAAGTAATACAACGTTCCACTCCGGATCAGAAGTATGAATGTCTGTCAGAATCTGCTCTAACATGCTCTTTGTCCAGCCATATGGGTTGGTGCAGGTTCCTTTCGGGCACTCCTCTGTGATCGGGATCATTGCCGGATCACCGTATACTGTTGCGGAAGAGCTGAAGATAATGTTCTTGCAGCCATGGTTACGCATAACGTCTGTCAGCACCAGTGTTCCGCCGATATTATTCTGATAATACTCGATTGGTTTTGCAACGGACTCACCGACTGCTTTCAAACCAGCGAAGTGAATAACTGCATCAAATGTATTTTCATCAAAAATTTTATTCATGGCATCTCTGTCAAGAATATCTGCTTCGTAGAATTTCAGTGTTTTTCCGGTGATCTCCTGTACGCGGTCCAGGGCTTTCACACTGGAATTGTACAAATTATCTACTACAGTTACTTCATAGCCTGCGTTTAACAGTTCCACACATGTTATGGCTGCCGATATATCCGGCGCCTCCGGTTACTAAAATATGCATATCTTTACCTCCTAAATTCATGCAAGTCAGATTTCTTCCTTTCACACCACTCTACTTTTATCCATAGGGAGAGTGCGAAACATACGCTTTCTGTTAAAAAGCATGCAAATCCGACCATTTTTGAACAGTTACCATTTTATAAAACTGAAACAAATCTGTCAAATGCTTTTCTTCCTTCTTCGGTGCATTTGTATACACCGGCATCTTCCAGAACTTTTACAAATACTTTTCCGATTTCCTGCTGCAGAATTTCTTCCACATTCTCTTTTGTAAATGTATACCGGTCACGGAAAGAATCTACCCAGTCTGCATGTTTCTCGATGGTCTCATTGGAACGGATGTCCTTGCCTTCCAGAATATACTCAGCCAGTACGTCCATCTCATTTTTCAGACGTGCAGGTAATACTGCCAGTCCCATAACCTCGATCAAACCGATGTTCTCTTTTTGATGTGATGCAGTTCTGCATGCGGATGATATACGCCAAGCGGGCATTCCTCTGTGGTGATATTGTTACGCAGTGCCAGATCCAGTTCGTATTTGCCGTCACGCATACGTGCGATCGGTGTGATGGTATTATGTGGTTCGCCGTCTGTCTCTGCAAAAATAAATGCTTCCTCATCGGTGTATCCACGCCATGCTTTTAAAATATGATCTGCCAGTTCTACCAGTCTCTCATCGTCGTTGCTTCTGATACGGATGACAGATAACGGCCAGTGTACGATTCCGGCTTCCACATCCTCAAAACCAGGGATTGTGATTGTTTTCTCAAACTCTGCTTTTTCCATGGCAAAGGTATAATGTCCGCCCTGGAAATGATCGTGACTTAAAATAGAACCGCCTACGATAGGCAGGTCTGCATTGGATCCCAGGAAATAGTGTGGAAACTGTTTTACAAAATCGAACAGTTTACGGAACGTGCACGTTCAATCTTCATTGGTGTGTGCTCGCCGTAAATACGATGCAGTGCTCGTTATAATATACATACGGAGAATACTGGGAAAACCCCCTAGTTTTCCACCGTTGATGGTAATTCGGAATGATACGATGATTCTGACGCGCCGGATGATTCAGGCGGCCTGCGTAACCTTCATTTTCCACACAGAGCTGGCATTTCGGGTAAGCAGACTGTTTTGCCATTTTCGCTGCCGCGATGGCTTTTGGGTCTTTCTCCGGTTTACTTAAGTTGATGGTAATATCGATCTCACCATACTCAGACGGCACTTTCCAGCGACGGTCTTTCGCAATACGATCCTTGCGGATGTAGTTGGTTGCCACGCTGAAGTTATAGTAATCATCGGTCGCTTTCTTCGGATCTTCTGCATAATCCTCACGGAATTTTGCAATGACCTGAGCCGGACGCGGAGTCAGACAGTTCATCAGCTTTGTATCAAACAGATCTCTGGATACCACACCGCCGTCTTCTAACACGCCACTCTCCAAAGCCTCATCCAGCAGGTGGTTTAAGGTATCTGCCAGATCAATCTCTGTGCCGACTTCTTCGGCTGTCGGTGCCTCATAATCATCTTTTTTCATTACCTCAAGAATCTGGTTCGTGCTTGTAAATCCGCTCCTCCTCCGGGATCAGACCGGACTCCAGTCCGTACTGTACCAGTCTTGCTACATATAAATCAGACATTTCGTATGCTCCTCCTCATGATACATGTTCCAATATCTGCTGTTCCTCAACTCAGATATTTTTTATATTTCTCTGCTATTTAACCAGATATTTTTTCCCATGCAATATTACTTCTGCTGTTTTTTGCAACAATCCAGAATCTATTGATCTGAGCCGCTGCATGTTATTACCTTATTACTCTAAAATCTCTTCCGCCGTCGCCGTCTCTATACATAGAAATCTGCCGCATAACCGATTTTTCCAGATATGCTTTCCAACGTTCTCGATAAATTTATCAACGCAGTCTGTTTTTACAATACTTACGGTACAACCACCGAAGCCTGCACCTGTCATACGGGAACCGATGACACCTTCCTGCTCCCATGCGTTCTCAACCAGTGTATCAAGCTCGATACCGGTTACTTCGTAATCGTCACGCAGAGATACGTGAGAAGCGTTCATCAGTTTTCCGAACTCTTCCAGATTTCCTGCTTTCAGTGCATCTACTGCTTTTAGGGTACGCTGATTCTCGTAAACGGCATGTTTTGCACGGCGCTGACGTACTTCGCTCTTAATCAGGTCTTTGTTTGACTCAAATTCTTCCTCAGAAAGTTCTCCAAGTGCTTTGATGTCCAGTTTTGTCTGAAGTTCTGCCAGAGCCTCCTCGCACTCTGCACGGCGCTCATTGTATTTGGAATCACCAAGACCACGTTTTTTATTGCTGCATGCAATTACGATTTTTTCATTTGCCAGTTTGATCGGTGCATATGTATAGGAAAGATCACTGGTATCCAGGAAGATCGCCTGATCTTTTTTACCCATTGCAATTGCGAACTGATCCATGATACCGCAGTTAACACCGTTGAAGTTGTTCTCGGAATACTGTCCGAATAATGCGATGTCGATCATGGAAATATCATCGTATCCAAAGAGGTCACGCAAAGCCACACCGGTTACAACCTCTACAGAAGCAGAAGAAGAAAGTCCGGAACCGTTCGGAATATTTCCGAATAACAGCATATCAAAACCGTAATCTACCGGGTAACCTTTCTCAATAAAAGCCCATACAACACCCAGTGGATAGTTGGTCCAGTCCAGAGCTTTATCGTATTTCAGATTGTCAAGGCTTGCCTCGATCACACCAAGACTCTCAAAGTTTGTAGAATAAAAACGGAAGTTACGGTCTTCACGTTTTCTTACAATTGCATAAGTACCGATGGTCAGTGCACATGGAAATACATGTCCGCCATTGTAATCGGTATGCTCACCGATCAGGTTTACTCTGCCCGGTGCAAAATAGCTGCGGATATCGCCTTCACTGCCAAATTTTTCTTTGAACTCTTTTAATAACTGCTCTTTCATCGAACTCCTCCATCTATTTCATTTTTCCTGTTATTACCAGGCAGATACTGCTTCTTCGTTTGCACCGATTTTTGTCTCAGTACACGCAAACTCATTTCTCTGCCGTTGATAGTTTCATTGTACTTTCTTTCTTACGAAATTCCTATATGGAAATGTGTGCAAAATATGTAAAAATGTTGTTTTTTTCTTTTTCTATGCTAACCTATTTTTATTCTGGAGGTATGAAAAATGAGTGATTTTTACAAGGATTCTTATAAAATACGCAAATATGAAACTTTTTTCCCTTGTCCGTCTGTAATGTTGGGCATCAAAAATGTGACCGAAATCATCACTGGGGACCTGGAAGCAAAGACCATTACCTGATCCACCACATTTTAACTGGCAAAGGGTACTACCACTGCAACGGGAAACTCTACACTTTAAAAGCCGGTGACTCCTTTTTGATCTATCCAAATCATGAAGTCTGGTACTATGCGGATAAGGAAGACCCCTGGGAATATTCCTGGATCGGGTTCACCGGAAACGATGCCCCCTCCATCCTGAAGGCAACCCGCTTCACCCCGTCTTTTCCGGTGACTTACAACAATATCCACAGCGGGGAGATCAATCAGCGCATGAATCAGATCTACAATGCCCGTGGAAATGACTTTATCAATTCCGTGGAAATGGCAGGCTACCTGTACATGCTTCTTGCTATTTATATGCGTGAGGCAGAAAAAAACGAACAAGCTGAGTCGAAAAGAAAGTTACGTAATCAAAAGCATTGAATATATCTCCTCAAACTATGGTTCCCCCATCACAGTTGATGATATGGCGGCTTATGTAGGTTTGAGTCGAAGCTACCTGTGCCGGGCATTTCAGGCAGTTCTTGGGAAATCACCCAAAGAATATTTAAGCGAATACCGGATCAAGCAGGCATGTTATCTGCTGACACACAACAATATGTCCATGATGGATATTGCTGAATCCGTCGGTTTTGACAATAGTCTGTATTTTTCCCGCGTATTTCATAAACAGATGGGTATGCCACCCACAGAATATGCCCGGAAAAATCGTGCAGACTGAGTTTCCAGCAAAATACGCATAAAAGAGCCGTACAGAACTGAACTTGCCAGATTCTGTAATTGTTCACACACTATAAAATTGATGTTTTCTGCATAGTTTGAAATATTTTACTCATAATCTAGTTTGGCAATACTCCTGTATTTGTAAAAAGACCTTATCTCCTTTAAAGTGGAGAAAAAAGGAGATAACTATGTTCGGAGATCAGATAAAAGCACTTCGACAGGCTGCCAAGCTCAATCAGGTACAGCTTGCCGAAAAAATTAAACGTGTCAAAACAAAGCGTCAGTAACTGGGAAAACAATAACATCATGCCATCCATCGACATGTTAAGACGGATCTGTGAAGTTCTCTCCTGTTCTGCCGATTATCTGTTGGAATTGCAGGATGATCAGAAAATTTATATCGAATCCACTGGTCTGACGTTGGAACAGAAAGCGCATATCCAGCAGATTGTGAATGATTTGAAAATTTTGAATGAGCGCCGGTAAAATGTTGCCGGCAACGTGAAAACTTCAGGTTTTGGGAACTTTTAGTTTTGGGACTGTGTAAAAGGGAAGAGGATATTTTGTCTTGCTAGCTAACAATCGCTTCGCAAGAAAAAATATCCTCTTCCCTTTATTTCAGTTACATCACCTAGATTTTATTCACCACAGAATTTAAACGTTGATTTCAGCGGTCATTCCAAGAATTTCTTTGTTTGCATCCAGAACCGGATTTACATGATTTTTCAGGAAGTTATCTACCTGCAGCGGAGCACGTCCCACATACTTGGACGGATCCATATTTGCCAGCAGTTCTTCCAGTGTCAGACCAAAGCTCTCATCTGCTGCGATGAGCTCCAGCAGGTTGTTATCCAGACCATTCTGTTTTACATTTGCACCTGCCTGCATGGAAAGCTGACGGATCTTCTCATGAAGTTCCTGACGGTCTCCGCCTTTCTTTACGGCATCCATCATGATGTTCTCTGTTGCCATGAACGGCAGCTCGCTCATCAGATGTTTTGTGATTACTTTGTCATATACAACCAGTCCGTCTACGACGTTCAGGCACAGATCCAGTACGCCATCAATAGCAAGGAATCCTTCTGCTACACTCAGACGTTTGTTTGCAGAATCATCCAGTGTACGCTCAAACCACTGTGTTGCGGATGTGATCGCCGGGTTTAATGCGTCGATCATCACATATCTGGAAATAGAAGCAATACGCTCACTTCTCATCGGATTTCTCTTGTATGCCATTGCGGATGATCCGATCTGATTTTTCTCAAATGGCTCTTCTACTTCTTTCAGATGCTGAAGCAGACGGATATCGTTTGACATTTTATGTGCGCTTGCAGCGATTCCTGCAACGACATTTAATACTCTTGTATCTACTTTTCTGGAATAAGTCTGTCCGGATACCGGATAGCACTCTTTGAATCCCATTTTTGCAGCGATCATCGGATCAATCTTGTCGATGGTCTCCTGATCTCCGTCAAACAACTCTAAGAAACTTGCCTGTGTACCAGTCGTTCCTTTGGAACCAAGTAATTTCAGAGAACCAAGCACATAATCAAGGTCTTCCAGATCCATCAGGAATTCCTGTGTCCACAGTGTGGCACGTTTTCCAACCGTTGTCGGCTGAGCTGGCTGAAAATGTGTAAATGCCAGTGTCGGCAGGTTTTTATAGCGGTCTGCAAATTTTGCAAGCTCTGCGATTACGTTGATCAGTTTTTTACGAACTAATTTCAGAGCCTCAGACATCAGAATGATATCTGTGTTGTCACCAACGTAGCAGGAGGTTGCGCCAAGGTGAATGATACCTTTTGCTTTCGGGCACTGTACACCGTATGCGTATACATGAGACATAACGTCATGACGCACCAGTTTTTCACGCTCTTTTGCGACTTCAAAGTTGATGTCATCTTTGTGTGCTTTCAGCTCGTCGATCTGCTCCTGTGTAATGTCCAAACCAAGCTCTTTCTCAGTCTCAGCAAGGGCGATCCAGAGACGTCTCCAGGTACGGAATTTCATCTCCGGTGAAAAAATATACTGCATTTCTTTGCTTGCATAACGCTCGGAAAGTGGACTTGTATATCTGTCTGTACTCATATTTTTTTCTCCTTTACAAAAGCAAAACTGTAGCAAACGGAACAACGGTCTTCAGTCATTCCAATTTGCTCCAGTTTCTGTATACATGCTTATATTATAATAGTATGTTTTATGCTTCTAATGCAAGTTTTTTTACTCAAAATAACAAACGTCTCAAATTGAAAATGTTTGCTGTTTATCGCTCATACTCGCCACGAATATCTTCAGTTGGCGGAGCTAACGGGTATGTTCCTGTGAAACATCCCTCACAGATCGGCAGACCGCTTACCATCTCTTTCAGGCGCTCGATGCGCAGATAACCAAGGGAATCTGCTCCGATGAGATCACGGATGTCCTCAATGGAACGGTTATAGGCGATCAGCTGCTCTCTGGCAGGAATATCGGTTCCGAAATAACATGGCCATAAGAATGGCGGTGCACTGATGCGCACATGTACTTCTTTTGCACCTGCTTCTTTCAGCATATTTACGATCAGTCCGGATGTGGTTCCACGCACGATGGAATCGTCGATCATAATGATTCGTTTTCCGGCAACTGCCTCTTTTACTACATTTAATTTTACGCGGACACTCTGCTCACGGCTGCTCTGTTTCGGCTTGATGAACGTACGTCCCACGTAAGCGTGCTTTTTTCGACAAAATGCGGTACCATATGGAATATCCGGATTCCATGCATAACCAAGTGCTGCGGCATTTCCGGGATTCCGGAACACCGACAACCAGATCTGCTTCTACCGGTGAATCCTGTGCAAGGAATCTGCCGGCTTTGATTCTGGCATACGTAAACGCTGATGCCGTCAAAGTGACTGTCTGCTCTTGCGAAATAAAATGTACTCCAAAAATACACCTTCCTTCTTTGCATGGATCAATGGCATTTGTCATATCAGAAAAAAATTTCTCCCTCACCATTGATCGTAACGACTTCTCCAGGTTTTACATCACGTACGAACTCTGCACCGATAGTCTCAAGAGCACAAGTCTCGGATGTAATAATATAAGAATTATCGCGTTTACCAATACATAATGGCTTAAACCCAAACGGATCACGGGCGCCAATCAGTTTTCGCGGGCTCATGACAACGATGGAATATGCACCTTTCATTTTTGCAGCGGCGCGCTGTACGGCCTCCTCAACGGTGCCGACTTTCAGACGCTCTCTCGCGATATGGTATGCGATAACCTCAGAGTCAATGGTGGTCTGGAAGATCGCACCTGTATACTCCAGATCGTGACGCAGTTCATTGGCATTGATCAGGTTTCCGTTGTGTGCCAGCGCCAGTGTACCTTTGACATAGTTCAGTACCAGCGGCTGCGCATTTTCTCTGGTGGAAGCTCCGGCAGTAGAATAACGCACATGTCCTACGCCGATGTCACCTTTCAGACGCTCCAGATTTTCTGCGTTAAACACCTCATTGACAAGCCCCATATCCTTGAAACTGGATACTTTTCCCTTCGGTCCCTGTGTCTCGCTGACCGCGATACCGCAGCTCTCCTGTCCACGGTGCTGCAGGGCGAACAGTCCATAATAAATGCTAGATGCCACATCATGTCCGTCTAAATCATAGATACCAAAGACACCACACTCTTCATGTAATTCGTCCTGTGCCATGGTCTGTTCCATTTTGTTTTCCAGCATGAATCTTTTCCCTCCAACTTACACAGTTTTATGCTTCGAATTTCTTTCCAGTCAGCACTTCATATGCCTCTTTGTATTTATCCACTGTTTTTTCGATTACTTCATCCGGAAGCAGATAATCGCTGTCCGGGTTTGCTTTTAACCAGTCTCTTACAAACTGTTTGTCATAAGATGGCTGTCCTTTGCCTGCCTCGTATCCCTCTAATGGCCAGAAACGGGAGCTGTCCGGTGTCAGCATCTCATCACCAAGGATGACATTTCCGTTCTCATCCAGGCCAAACTCAAATTTTGTATCTGCGATGATGATACCTTTTGCTTAATGCGTACTCTGCACATTTTTTGTAAAGTGCAATGGTGTAGTCACGCAGTTTCTCCGCATACTCCTGTCCTTTGCCCGGATAGATTTTCTCCAGATTGATGACTGTCTGCTCAAAGCTTACGTTCTCATCATGATCACCGATCTCAGCTTTTGTGGATGGTGTGTAGATCGGCTCAGGAAGTTTCTCGGACTCTTTTAATCCTTCCGGAAGCTTGATGCCGCAGACAGTACCGTTCTCGCAGTAGCTTGCCCAGCCGCTTCCTGTAATATATCCACGTACAATACATTCTACCGGAAGCATCTCAAGTTTCTTACATTTCATGCTGTTTCCATCAAATCTCTCATTCTGGAAAAACTCCGGCATATCTTTTACATCAGTAGAAATCATATGGTTCGGTAAAATATCTTTTGTAAAATCGAACCAGAACTCTGACATTTTTGTCAGAATAGTACCTTTTTTCTCAACTTTATTTTTTAAAATTACATCAAAAGCAGAAATTCTGTCTGTGGCGGTAATGATCAGGCTGTCACCAATATCATAAACCTCACGTACTTTTCCTTCTTTCACCGGTTTGAATGTCTGAATACTCATAGCGATTGATTCCCCTTTTCTCTGTATTGTACTTATTTAGTTTCTGTATGTCCTGCAAAACATTTTATCCATAAATAGATTTTCCAAATAAAACGGAACACATTTATAAATAAAACTTTCGCAATGTAATTTAAGTATAATACATTCGAAAAACATTCGTCAATCGACAATGACCGCAGATTGGAAAAGTGGGTGTAGAAAATCCGGCTCTATTTATAAGTATTTTTGTATATTTTTTCTTACTAATCAGTTATACTTATATATATTTTTCGCTCTGCTTCTATGTACTACTCTCTTACACTGCGTTGATAGATGATTGCTGCAAATATAGCTGTCAATGCTTCTGCCACCCAGAAAGCATGCCATACACCAGCTGCTCCCCAGAACCGGCTGAAAATAAATGCCAGCGGAATGATCAGCACCACATATCTGGATAACGAAATCAACAAGGACGGTACGCCTTTTCCCAGTCCTTCCAACGCACCGCATCCAGTAACAGATACTGCGGAAACCACAAATCCAAAGCAGATAATGTGTAATGCCGTGATACCCACCTGAACAGTCTCCGGATTTTCCGCAAATGCTCCCATTAGTTTTCCCGGGATTGTCAGACACAGAATCATACCAACTGCCATAATGCAGACGTTCATGATCAGTGTCAGTCGATAAAGCTGATTCACACGCTTATGCTCTCCGGCTCCGTAATTGTAGCCAATCAGCGGACGCATACCCTGAATGATTCCGTTCGCCGGCATGTACAAAAAGGTCTGCAGTTTATAATAAATACCAAGCACCAGCACATAGGTCTGGGAAAATGCCGCCAAAATCGCATTTAATGCCGTGGTCAGCACGGAAGTCAGCGCCATATTTAAAATAGCAGGCACACCAATGCCGTATAACTGTGTCACAACCGGTTTTGTCAGATGCATATATTCCCGACGGAATGCGACTCTCTTTGTTTTTTTCACATACACAATCAGATAAATCACCACTGGCACACACTGTCCTACTCCGGTTGCCAGCGCTGCTCCCGCAATACCAAGTTGCGGGAACGGTCCGATGCCAAAAATGATCATCGGATCCAGTAAAATATTCAATCCACAGCCGATCAGCAGACATACCATGGTAATATTCATATTTCCGATCGCCTGATACATTTTTTCCCAAGGTCAGATTTACCGTGATAATAATGGAAAACGAAAATGCGATGGTCGCGTAAACGCACACCAAACGCAATCACATTTGCGTCTGTGGTAAATAATTTCAAAAAGTATGGAATTCCAACGATGCACAAAATCATCATAATAATTCCATGAATGACCGACAGCACCATACCCTGTGTCAGCGCCTCGTCTGCTTTGTCCCTTCTTCCTGCACCAAGATGCTGGGCGATCATGGCATTGATTCCGACACCAAAACCAATAGCTACTGCATTGATAAAGTTCTGGATTGGAAACACCAGTGAAAGTGCCGTCATAGCATTCTCACTGATCTTTGCCACAAAATAACTGTCTACAATGTTGTAAAGCGAATTTACCGCCATGGAGATGACCATCGGAAGGGACATCGATAGCAACAGCGGAAAAATCGGTTTTTCCTTCATAAATGTCTCGTTCAATTACTTATACTCCTCCTATCACAAAGCTGGTATTGCCTTGTTACTTATATTTATTCATATCTGATATATCTGCGATTTTTAACCATATCACAAAAATGCAGAACAAGAAAGTGAGCTATCACATACTCTCACAAGTAAATCCTCAAACAGTATATCTTATCTGTCTGAACCGTACCCATTTAAATCAATAATTTCTTTCAAGTAAATTACATAGAAAAAGCCACACAACAATTAGAATAACTGTTGTGTGGCGAAAAAAAGCTCACTTTACCAGTGATACTTCCATGATTCAATTCTTACATACGTTATATTTGAATCAGAAAGGGAAGAAAATCCACATCTTATTTCTTAGTTAATAAACTGTGACCGGTCATCTCCTGAGGCTGAGTCAAGCCCATCAGCTCGATCAGTGTTGGAGCGATATCTGCCAGACATCCACCCTCTGCCAGTCCGTAAGACGGATCTGCATTTACCAGAATAAACGGTACCGGGTTAGTTGTATGGGCAGTATGTGGGTTGCCGGTTGTATAATCGATCATCTGCTCTGCATTTCCGTGGTCAGCACAGATAAACAGGATTCCGTCTACGTCTTTGACAGCCTGTACAGCATCGCCTACCAGGCTGTCCACACGCTCTACAGCTGCAACCGCTGCCGGGATCACACCGGTATGACCTACCATATCCGGGTTCGCGAAGTTGATGATGATCACATCGTATTTGTCGGATTTGATTGCTTCTACCAGATCCATACCTACTTCCGGAGCACTCATTTCCGGTTTCAGATCATAAGTTGCAACATCTTTCGGAGATGCAACTAACAGACGTGCCTCATCTACGTTCGGCTCCTCTACGCCACCGTTGAAGAAGAAAGTAACGTGTGCGTATTTCTCTGTCTCTGCCAGACGGAGCTGTTTTTTGCCCTGTGCAGCAAGGAACTCACCGAATGTATTTTTGATGGATTCTTTCTCGAATGCAATAATCTTGTTCGGGATTGTCTCATCGTAATCTTTGAAGCATACATAGGTCAGCGGAATGAACGGACGCTCAAATCCGGTAAATGCATCGTCACAGAATGCTCTGGTGATCTCGCGTGCACGGTCCGGACGGAAGTTGAAGAAAATAACGGAATCATTCTCTTTTACAACAGAAACCGGTTTTCCTGCTTCATCTGTGATAACCGTCGGAAGTACAAACTCATCTGTTACGCCGTCTGCATAAGAAGCTTCCATTGCTTTTACTGCATCAGTTGCCTGTACACCTGTTCCGGATACTAAAGAATCGTATGCTTTCTGGATACGATCCCAGTTGTTATCACGATCCATTGCATAGTAACGACCGGAAATAGACGCGATCTTACCTACGCCGATTTCCTGCATTTTTGCTTCCAGCTGCTCGATATAATCTTTTCCGGAAGCTGGCGGTGTATCACGACCGTCTAAAAATGCATGTACATATACGTTTGTCAGACCATGTTTTTTTGCCATCTCAAGAAGACCGTACAGATGTGTGATGTGACTGTGTACGCCACCATCGGATAATAGTCCCCACAGATGCAGGTCAGAATTGTTTTTCTTGCAGTTTTCAATCGCTGTCAGCAATCCTTTGTTTTCAAAGAAATCGCCATCTTCGATTGCTTTTGTGATTCTAGTCAGATCCTGATAAATGATACGGCCTGCGCCGATATTCATATGTCCTACCTCAGAGTTTCCCATCTGACCATCCGGCAGACCAACTGCCAGACCAGATGCGGCACCTTTTACAAACGGATAGTCTTTCATCAGGCTGTCCATTACCGGAGTTTTTGCCATTGCGATAGCATTTCCTTCCGGATTGTCATTTAAGCCATATCCATCTAAAACCATTAATACGACTGGTCTTTTACTCATGTTTTCCTCCAAAATATCTGTATCGTTGTCCCCGTCAAAAAGTCATTTTCAAAACTCTTCATATGAGCAGAAACACCAATTTAGTTTGAGATAAATTCAGAGCCAAACGGACTTGCGGATGGCTCTGAATTGTTAAAGTATTGTTAATGTTTTTTATTTATTGTAGTTAACGATTTTGCCGAAGTCAGCTTTCAGAGAAGCGCCGCCTACCAGACCACCATCGATGTCCGGTTTTGCAAATAACTCTGCTGCGTTTCCTGCGTTTACAGATCCGCCATACTGGATACGGATTGCTTCTGCAGTAGCCTCATCATAAACTTCAGCGATGCATGCACGGATCGCGCCGCATACTTCCTCTGCCTGATCAGAAGTAGCTGTCTCACCTGTTCCGATTGCCCAGATTGGCTCGTAAGCAATTACTGCTGTTTTTGCCTGATCTGCAGTTACGTTCTGGAATGCAATCTTGATCTGCATACGGATCCAGTCAAGGTAGATACCCTGTTTTCTCTGTGTCAGAGTCTCGCCACAGCAGATGATCGGTGTAATGCCATGCTCGAAAGCTTTCAGAACTTTTTTGTTTACAGTCTCATCTGTCTCTGCAAAATACTCACGTCTCTCAGAATGTCCAAGGACAACATATTTTACACCAGCATCTACTAACATGTTCGGGGAAATCTCGCCTGTGTAAGCTCCGCTCTCCTCAAAATACATGTTCTCAGCACCGATGCAGATATTGCTGCCTTTTGCAGCTTCCATAGCCGGGATGATGTCGATTGCCGGTACACAGAATACTACATCAACATCCTCGTTAGCTACTAACGGTTTTAACTCGTTCACCAGAGCAACTGCCTCGCTCGGTGTTTTATCATTTTCCAGTTACCGTAAAATTTTCTTTCTAGCCATTTTATCTTTTCTCCTTACATCCATTTCAATACATATTTTTCTGATTTGTAT
>ENA-OPYX01001015-OPYX01001015.1-human-gut-metagenome-genome-assembly--contig:-NODE-1015-length-15801-cov-4.334758_pt1 | contig 15801 bp, 15 predicted proteins | sample MGYA00242639_ERZ504486 | MGnify/ENA primary metagenome ERZ504486 (study PRJEB26092, sample SAMD00036296) | human gut metagenome | host: Homo sapiens | study: EMG produced TPA metagenomics assembly of... | reverse complement strand
TGAGAAATAAAATGCTTCCATAGAAGTGAAAAACAATTTTGCCGGACTGTACCGCATAACCGATTCTTTTACTTGGCTATGGAAGACTGGGTGAAGATTGAGATCCAGAAGGTCTTTTGATATTAGATACTATTATATGATATATTCAATACTGTTTTCCGGTGTTTTCGGTGTTGTATTGACAGGATCACTGCTTCTCGTTCCTTATATGGTCCCATTTCATAAAACCGACGCCGGTGCCGGAAAGCCGTGTGATGGAGATCAGGCGGTTGGCACGTTTTGGCTGATCTGTGATAAAGGTGATGCCTTCCTCAAAGAATTCTTTGTCGAGTTCCGGATCATCCGGTTCTTCATAATAAGGATCGAACACATAGATATCACTGCCCGAAATACCGGTCAGAAGAATATAATGAGGAACTTCCAGGTAAACACGCAGCAAAACGGCACCGCCCTGCTGTAAGGCACCGATAATGCGGCTGTTTTCAGAGAGTACAACCTCGTCCTTAGCGAGAAAATTTGCAGGAAATCGGGGAAGTTTTTTTACCTGTCCGAACTGTGTGAGCCAGTTACTCAAAAACATCATGGCAGATGCAGATGTACCGCGTTTTCCAACTTCGCCTGCTTCATTATAAGAATCAAGACAATAGAGCATAATATATTTGACGATATCCGGGTAAATTTCTTCGCGGTCAAAGAGATAGCGGATGGCATTTGTCAGTGTGGTCGGACCGCAGTCATATTCGGTGGATTGGTAAATTAGCAGATTCTTCATGTGTATTGCCTCTTTTCTTTATTCTAAGCAATACTATAATCAGCCATGAATTTTTTGTCAATCTTTCAACAAAAAAGGATTGACAATTTAAAACATAGAAAATATAATTTACCTAATTCCTAGTGGATTACTAGAAATAATATGCGAAAAGTACTATTTTATATGCTAAAAGCGGGCATACGGGAGTTTTTCGCAGAAAGTGAGGAAATTATGAGAAAAGAAAGAAGATGGAAAAAGGTCCTGTCAGCACTGGTGCTCGTAGCTGCGATGGGAGTTACGGCTGTTGGATGTGGAACTTCCGGCGGCAATACAGGCAGTCAGCCGCAGGGGGAAAATGCGGCGGCAACAGAGACAGCAGAGGTTTCGGATGATATTGTAAATATCGGTGTGACCAATACACTTGGAACGTTAAATCCGCTTTTGATGGATGGCGGAGAGACCAATAAATATGCGACCAGCCTGATGTTTCTTCCACTGGTAGAATTAAATTCGAATCTGGAATTTGAGGGAGAAATCGCGGATTCTGTTACGACGGAAGATAACAAAAATTTTATCGTGCATATCGATGAGAAAGCAACCTGGTCAGACGGGGAGAAGATCACGGCAGATGATGTCGTATATACGGCACTGCGCCTGACATCGCCAGTCATTGGCAATACTTCCATGATGTATTATGTATTTGAGGGTGTGGGCGATGACGGCTTTACCGAGGAGGGAGCAGAGAGCATTGATGGTATCAAAGCGATCGATGATGCAACCGTACAGTTCACCACAAAAGAGGAGATGTCTCTGACCACATTTGAGAATTCTTATGCGCGTTATCTGATGACACTTCCAAAACATGTGATCGAGCAGTACACGGAAGAAGAGTTAAAGACTGCAGAATGGTTCAATCACCCGGATGTCGTCAGCGGACCATATATGGTAACAGATTTCGATGTCGACCATTATATTTCTTATAAAGCAAATGAAAATTATTGGAAAGGTGCACCGAAGATCGCAAAACTCAATATCAAGATCGTGAGCGGCAGCCAGCTTTATGCAGGATTACAGTCCGGCGAGATTGATATTACACAGCCGACAATGAGTGTCATCCCGGAGGAAGATTATGATAGTGTTGAGGCACTTTCCAATGTAAATGTTGTATACGGAGAACCGGTGACCAACCAGTCCGTATTTATCCAGACAAAAAATGTTCCGGATGTGCGTGTGCGTCAGGCAATGTTATATGCAATCGACCGTAAGATGGTATTAGAACAGCTTTTAAAAGGAAAAGGGGAAGTTGTAGATGGATTTCTGTCTTCTGCAAGTCCTTTCTATGATGACAGTATCGTTCCGGTAGAGCAGGATGTAGAGAAAGCAAAAGAACTGTTAGAGGAAGCCGGATGGGACGGATCACAGACCTTACGCTTCTATGTGAACTCCGGTGACAGTGCATTTGTAAATGCTGCGAATGTATTTGTGGCACAGTGGGCTGCAGTCGGCATTAAAGTGGAAGTGCAGACTGTAGATTTTGCAACACTGATGTCTGTCGCAGGCACCAATGACTATGATATTTTAGCAGTACAGTACACCTATGCACCGGTTGATCCATATCCGGATGTGGCATGGCTGTTAGGCGGCGAGGACAGCTGGACCGGATACGGGGATGACAGCGTCAATGAAGCACTTGCAAAGACACAGACAACAAGTGATATGGATGAGATCAAAGGGCTTTACTCCGTTGTGGATCAGAAGGTACAGGAAGATGTTCCGATGTTCTCTGCTTATATTGTCAGCGCACAGGCTGCTGTCAACAAACGTCTTTCAAATGCCACACCAAGTGTGTACGGTTTCTTTAACAATGTGGAACAGTGGGAAATTACGAAATAAGGAACGGGAAAATCAATGTCAAAATTATTACAGGTAAATGATCTGACCACAGAGTTTACCGGGGATTTTGGGAAAAAAATCAGTGTGGATCATGTCAGTTTTGATGTCGCAGAAGGAGAGACGGTTTGTATCGTTGGTGAGTCCGGCTGTGGCAAGAGTGTGACATCACTGTCTATTATGGGATTATTAGGAAGGGGCGGAGCTGTCGTTGACGGCTCTGTCCTCTTTGCAAACAAAAATCTGCTGGATATGGATGAAAAACAGTTAGATACGATCCGCGGAAATCAGATGACGATGATTTTTCAGGATCCTTTAACATCGTTAAACCCGGTGTTTACGATCGGAAGCCAGATCACGGAGAGCATCCGGATTCATATGCATCTGTCAAAAAAAGAAGCAGGAGAGCGTGCGGTCACGATCTTAGAGAAAGTCGGTATGCCGGATGCGCGTGCTGCAATGAAAAAATATCCGCATATGCTTTCCGGCGGAATGCGTCAGCGAGTGATGATCGCGATGGCACTTTGCTGTAATCCAAAACTTTTGATCGCAGATGAGCCGACGACGGCACTTGACGTGACGATCCAGGCGCAGATCATGGAATTGATACGGGATCTGCAAAAAGAGATTGGGATGTCTGTGATCCTGATCACACACGATATCGGACTTGTGGCGCAGATGGCGGACCGTGTGTTTGTCATGTATGCGGGACAGATCATCGAGATGGCATCTGTGAAGGATCTTTTTTATCATCCGGCACATCCGTATACGAAAGCACTGCTTGATACGGTTCCGGGCATTTACGATGAGAGCGGAAGGACGCTTGCATCGATTCCGGGAATCGTACCGGAAAATTATGACCAGATTACGGGATGCAGGTTTGCGGACCGCTGTGCATTTGCCGGGGAAGGCTGTGAAAAGAAGCAGGAGATGAGGGAGATAGAAAAGGATCATTTCGTGCGCTGCCATAAGGCTGACAGGAGTTAAAACAGGAATGGATAAAGAACTGATCAGAGTAGAGAATTTAAAAAAATATTATGATATCAAGGGCGGTATCATTACCCATACCGTCAGTCAGATACAAGCCGTGGACGGCATTGATTTTTCAATAAAAAAGGGCGAGACCCTTGGACTGGTTGGAGAATCAGGCTGTGGAAAGTCCACGATCGGCCAGCTTTTGGTGGGACTGCTCTCGCCGACTGACGGTGCGATTTATTATCATGGGGAAAAAATAGGTGGAAAATCTCTCACACGCGGTGAAAAAAAGGCACGAAAACAGGCGGGAACCAATCTTCAGATGATCTTTCAGGATTCCTATTCTTCACTCAATCCACGAAAACATATTTATGATATTTTAGCACAGCCGATGCTATATCATGGTGTATCCGATAAGAAAACGATCGATACAGACTTAAAACAGCTTCTGGATATGGTTGGTCTGCCTCAAAGTGCACTTCTAAAATACCCGCATGAATTTTCAGGTGGTCAGAGACAGCGTATCGGAATTGCAAAAGCGTTGTCCTTAAAGCCGGAGTTTATCGTGTGTGACGAACCGGTCAGTGCGCTTGATGTGTCGATCCAGGCACAGATATTAAACCTGATCCGCGAGCTGCAGAACGAACTGGGATTGACGAGTCTGTTCGTCGGTCATGGGCTTGGTGCAGTCCGTTATGTCAGTGACCGGATCGCAGTCATGTATCTGGGAAAGATCGTTGAGATTGCAGATGCCGGAGAGGTATTTATGCATCCGGTACATCCGTATACAAAAGCACTGACACAGGCAGCACCGGTTGCAGATCCGGGACGGCGGGAAGAAAAGTCAGCCGTTTTGACAGGTGAGGTTGCCTCTGCAGTACATCCGCCGAAGGGATGCAGGTTTCATCCGAGATGCCCGTATGCGAGAGAAGACTGCAGTGTGAGTGAGCCGATGCTTCTGCCGATGGCGGAAAAAACCGGATCATCTGGTGGCGTGTCCTTATTACGAGGGGACAGAAACTGCGTAACATACATTTTTTCATCCAGGAATGAGGAATATTATGACGAAATATATTATCAAACGTATCCTGATCGCAATTCCGGTTTTGCTCGGCATTACCGTGATCGATTATGCGATCATGTGCATGGCGGGGAGTCCGCTTGAAATGCTGCAGGGACCACGCGTCTCGGAGGCTGCTGTACAGGCAAAAGCGATAGCATTAGGGCTCGACAAACCATTTTATGTACAGTATTTTGTATGGCTGGGTCAGCTTCTGCATGGAAATATGGGATATTCCATTAAAAATTACCAGCCGGTTGCTGCTATGATCACGAGTCATCTTGGACCGACCCTGCTTCTGATGGGAGTGTCACTGCTTGTCAGCATCCTGCTTGCGGTTCCGGCAGGGATCTACAGCGCAATCCATCAGTATTCGAAAGGCGATTATACGGTGGTAACATTATCGTTCCTTGGCAGCAGTATTCCGGGATTTTTCCTTGCCATGCTCCTTATTTATCTGTTTACGGTAAAATTGGGCTGGCTGCCTTCCGGAGGAATGACGACACTTGGAACATCCGGGGGAGCGGCGGACGTGGCGGTACACATGGTTATGCCGGTCATTGTGCTTGCAGTTTCCATGGCAGGAACCAATATCCGATATATCCGCAGCGCGGTGCTTGAAATTTTACAGCAGGATTATCTGCGCACAGCGCGGGCAAAGGGAATCGGTCATTTCCTGGTCATCAATAAACATGCGCTGCGCAACGCTTTAGTTCCGATCGTGACAGTCATTGGAATGGAGATACCAGTACTGTTTGGCGGATCGATCATCGTGGAGCAGGTCTTTTCCTGGCCGGGTCTTGGACTTATGACAATGAGTGCGATCACAAACCGTGATTATCCGGTCATCATGGGCGTCTGTCTGCTCTCGGCGATCGTGGTACTGCTCGGCAATCTTCTGACGGATATTTTATATGCGGTGGTAGATCCGACGATAAAACTTCAGTAAAGAGGTTGAACTTATATGAGAAAAAGAAAAAAGTTAATGCAAATGAAACATACATGCAGACTGTGATGCGGCGTTTCCGTGCACATCATCTTGCAAAGATCAGCCTTGTGATACTGGTGGTTGTCGGTCTGGCTGCTCTGTTTGCGCCGGTTGTTGCGCCTTATGATCCGGATGCGATCGTCGGAACTTTCAGCGGTGCACCGTGTAAGGAATTTATCCTTGGAACGGATCAGATCGGCAGGGATGTGTTCAGCAGACTTTTATACGCAACCAGAATTTCTCTGCTTGTAGGAATCCTTGCAACAGTGATCTCCACGGTAATCGGAGTGGTACTCGGTCTGATCGCTGGATATTTTGGCGGTGTGGCGGATATGCTCCTGATGCGTTTTACGGATATGGTGATGTCATTTCCTTATATCCTTCTTGTGCTCGTTGCGGCGGCAATCTTTAAACCGGGTTTGTGGAGCATTATCCTGATCCTTGGATTTGTAGACTGGCCGGGTGTGGCGAGACTGGTGCGTGGAAATGTTTTAAGTCTGCGTGAAACAAATTTTGTCAAGGGAAATGTGGTGGCAGGGATGCCGCTTCGTCATATCTTATTTTCAGAAATTTTACCAAACACAGTTGCACCGATCCTCGTATATGCAACATCTGTTATGGCGATCTCCATGCTGGATGAGGCGGCTTTAAGTTTCCTTGGCATGGGTGTACAGCCGCCGATGGCAAGCCTTGGAAATATGTTAAACGGGGCGCAGTCTATCACGGTATTGACTTCACAGCCGTGGCTGTGGCTTCCACCGGGAATTATGATCGTTGTGCTGGTAGTTTCCATCAACTTTGTTGGCGATGCATTGCGTGATGCATTTGATCCATCCGGTGGACGCAGGTAGGCGGCGGATGAAAGCGAATAAAAATTTAAACCACAGAAATGATGAGAGGGATAACAGATAGAACGTTTGCGGAGCATGCAGGCGATCGCTTGTTATAATAGACGGCGTTGCGGGCAGAACGTGAGAATGTGTAGAAATGGAGAAGAGTATGGAACGAAAGGCATTAGAACAGAAACTTACCGGTTTTTTTGAGGAACTTCATATGCATCCGGAGCTGTCTTATGAGGAATATGAGACGACAGAGCGGATCAAACGGGAACTTGCGGCGGCAGGCATTGAGATTTTGCAGATACCGCTAAAGACCGGTGTGACCGCCATCGTGCGCGGCGCAAAACCAGGAAAAACTTATGGACTGCGCTGTGACATTGATGCACTGCCGATCGCGGAGGAAACCGATCTTCCCTATAAATCAAAAACTCCGGGGAAAATGCATGCCTGCGGACATGATTTTCATACGGCGGCGGTGTTTGGAGCAGCATTGCTGTTACAGGAGAGGAAAGAGGAGTTACAGGGAACTGTAAAAATTCTGTTCCAGCCGGCAGAGGAATCTTCCCATGGTGCGGAGACAGTTCTTGAAACCGGTGTGTTCTCGGATGTAACAGCGATCTTTGGGCTGCATACGGCGGCATATCTTCCGGTTGGAACGCTGGGAATCCGCGCGGGCAGTGTCATGGCTGCAGTAGACCGGTTTGAGTTAAATATCACGGGAACAGGCTGCCATGGAGGACACCCGGATGAGGGCGTGGACACGATCCTGGTAGCTGCATCTGTGATACAGGCGTTCCAGAGTATTGTCGGCAGAAACTTAAATCCGTTCCATACAGGTGTTGTCAGTGTGACGAGGATTAATGGCGGCAATACCTGGAATGTGATCCCGGATAAGGTGGAACTGGAGGGTACCGTGCGTTCCATGGAAAAAGACGATCGTATCTTTATAGAAAGACGCATGCGTGAGATTGCGGAACACACAGCAGCGGCATATGGCGCAAATGCGGAATTGTTGTGGCATCCGGGGCCGCCTGCAACCGTCAATGAGAAAGCGTGGAGTGCGTTTGCACAAAAAGTGGCAGAAGAGAGTGGCATTTGAGGTGTCCACAGCGTAATTCGACAGGTGGAGAGGATTTGCTTTTATCTCGAAAGATCCGGGCTGTTTATCAACGTGGGAACGGGTGTCGGTTATCCGAACCATCATCCAAAGTTTTATGCGGATGAGGCGGCACTTACACCGGCAGCAGAGTATCTTGAAAAATTGTTGGTAGAAGCACTGAGACAGTGAGAATCATAGATGTCAGAGGCACAGTCACAATCAGGTTCTTTCATGGATGGCAGAACAAGGCAGTATAAAGTAAAAAAAGCAGGAGCACAAGCTCCTGTTTTTTTACTTCATAGGAAATTGTCCGCTATGAATTAATAGAACCATAATCACATCCTGTGATTAGTCCTCATATTTATTTTTCTCACCGATCTCCTGCATCTTCATAGCGCGAACTTTTAATGGAAGTCCGAACAGTGTGATGAATCCGGAAGCATCGTGATGATCGTAAAGATCACCGGTTGTAAAGCTTGCGAGTGACTCACTGTACAGAGAGTATTTAGAAGTTGTTCCGGCTTTGATGATGTTGCCTTTGTACAGTTTGAATTTAACTTCACCGGTTACATATTCCTGCGTGGAGGTAACGAAAGCTCTGACTGCATCACATAAAGGTGTGAACCATTTTCCTTCGTAAACGATCTGGGCAAGTTTGTTACCCATATCTTTCTTCACTTCCATGGTTGCACGGTCTAAAACGAGCTCCTCTAACTGCTGGTGAGCTTCCATTAAGATCGTTCCGCCAGGAGTCTCATATACACCACGGGATTTCATACCAACAACACGGTTCTCTACGATATCGATGATGCCGACGCCGTGCTTACCGCCAAGACGGTTTAACTCACGGATGATATCGGAAACTTTCATCTCTTTTCCGTTTACGGAAGTCGGAACACCTTTCTCAAATGTCATGGTTACATATTCGCCTTCTTCCGGAGCTTTTTCCGGGGAAACACCGAGAACTAACAGGTGATCATAGTTTGGCTCACATGCAGGATCCTCTAACTCAAGGCCTTCATGGCTGATGTGCCAGATGTTACGGTCACGGCTGTAGCTTGTGTCAGCGGAGAATGGAAGATGAATACCATGTGCTTTGCAGTATTCGATCTCTGACTCGCGGGAATCCATGGTCCATTTTGAATCTCTCCATGCAGCGATGATCTTTAAGTCAGGGGCAAGTGCTTTGATGCTGAGCTCAAAACGAATCTGGTCGTTTCCTTTACCGGTAGCACCGTGGCAGATTGCAGTAGCACCTTCTTTTCTTGCAATCTCAACTAACTTCTTAGCAATCAGAGGACGTGCCATAGAGGTTCCGAGTAAGTATTTGTTTTCATAAATGGCATTTGCCTGAACACATGGCATGATGTAATCGTCACAGAATTCATCGATGATATCTACGATGTATAATTTGGAAGCTCCACAGGAGATGGCTCTTTCTTCAAGACCGTCTAACTCTTCTTCCTGACCGCAGTCGATACAGCAGCAGATAACTTCATAATCATAATTTTCCTTTAACCATGGAATAATGGCGGTGGTATCAAGTCCACCGGAGTACGCTAAAATAACTTTTTCCTTCATGTGATACAGCCCTTTCTGTTATGTATATTTGACCCATTTGTATGCCGGATCATTAACTAAAGACAATATACAACAAAAAATGTAGAAACGCAAGTGAAAAATTATACATTCATTATTCATAAAAATACATAAAGATTATACAAAATGGAGAAAATAGTTAAGCATAATACATATTATAGGAAAAAGACAAAAAATAGTATTGCATAAAAGACAAAATGAATGTATAATTATGCAATATCGAACAGCGCACGAAAAAAGATACTTTACGACTGCGATGAGGTGTATTAATATAGGAAGAAAGATGCTTATGCAGGTATGCCTGTATACAATAATGGGCTGAAAAGTGCAGAAATCATGTGAGATAAGCATGAGCGGAAAGGATGAGAAAAATGATAAAAGCAGGAATCATCGGTGCAACCGGATATGCAGGAAATGAACTGGTCCGTATTTTAATGGGACATAAAGAAGTGGAGATTAAATGGTATGGATCCCGCAGCTACATAGATAAAAAATATGCAGAAGTTTACCAGAATATGTTTGAGATCGTGGATGATGTATGTCTAGACGATAATATGGATGAGCTTGCAAGCCAGGTGGACGTGATCTTTACAGCAACCCCGCAGGGATTTTTGGCAGGTGTACTGACAGAGGATATATTAAATAAGGTAAAAATCATAGATTTAAGCGCTGATTTCAGAATCAAAGATGTTTCCGTCTATGAGAAATGGTACAAGATCGAGCACAAGAGTCCGCAGTTTATAGAGGAAGCTGTCTATGGTCTCTGCGAGATCAATCGTGATAAAGTAAAAGGAGCAAGACTTATCGCCAATCCGGGCTGCTATACGACCTGTTCCATTCTGACCGCTTATCCGCTGGTAAAAGAGGGGCTGATCGACCCGAATACGCTGATCATTGATGCAAAATCAGGAACTTCCGGTGCAGGGCGGGGTGCAAAGCTGCCGAACCTGTTCTGTGAGGTCAATGAAAATATGAAAGCGTACGGAGTGACAAATCACCGTCATACGCCAGAGATTGAGGAGCAGCTCGGTTATGCGGCAGGCAAAGAGATCGTTGTTAATTTTACCCCGCACCTTGTTCCGATGAACCGCGGTATCCTCGCAACCGAGTATGCAGCACTGGTAAAAAAAAGCAGATGGCAGCCTTCCTTCTTATGAGGAAGTAAAGGCAGTCTATGATAAATATTATGGCAAAGAAAAATTTGTCCGTGTGCTGGAAAAAGATGTCTGTCCGGAGACAAAATGGGTAGAGGGCAGTAATTATGTAGATGTTAATTTTAAGATTGACGAGAGAACCGGACGTATCGTGATGATGGGCGCACTTGACAATCTGGTAAAAGGTGCAGCAGGACAGGCGGTACAGAACATGAACCTGTTATTCGGTTTTGATGAGGCAGAGGGCTTAAATATGGTTCCGATGTTCCCGTAAGCATCATAGATAGATGCATAGTAATTAAAGATTACATAGTAATAAAGATTACATAGTAATAAAGATTACATAGTAATACACTGAATTATATTTTTAATAAGAGGTAAAAAGTAACTGGACGAAACAGTTATGCTGGAAAAGGAATCAAAGACATGGAAGAGAAAAAAGTAAACATCCGTGAGATGACAATGGAGGATTTTGAGGAGGTACATGCACTGTGGATGGGGATTCACGGGTTTGGAATCCGGAGTATTGATGATTCGAAAGAAGGTGTGGAACGCTTTATCAGACGCAATCCGACCACGAGTATGGTGGCGTGTGAAAACGACAGAATCATCGGTGCAATCCTGTGCGGTCATGACGGCAGACGCGGATGTTTATATCATGTCTGCGTTCATGAGGATTACAGAAAGCAGGGCATCGGACAGAAGATGGTGGAAGCGTGTCTTGCGGCTTTAAAGCGTGAACATGTCAACAAGGTCAATCTGATTGCATTTAAGAAAAATGACATCGGAAACCACTTCTGGCAGGGAATGGGATGGACGTTCCGCGAGGATGTCAATTATTATGAATATGTCACAAACGAAGAAAACCAGACCGTATTTAATCCGTAAAACACAGGAACAGACAGTGCGAAAAATACAATTTTTACATGAAGGATTTGAGTTACGCACAAACTTGAGATGCAAATGAAAATTTTGTTTACATTAGAAAGCAGTGCAGGAATGGAGGTTAAAATGAAACAGATCAAAGGCGGCGTGACCGCAGCAAAAGGATTTAAGGCAGCAAGTACAGCAGCAGGAATCAAATATAAAGACAGAACAGACATGGCAATGATCTACAGTGAAGTACCATGTGCAGTGGCAGGAACATTTACCACAAACATTGTAAAAGCTGCCCCGGTCAAATGGGACCAGCATGTAGTATATGACAGTAAAAATGGCACAGGCAGTCATTGTCAATGCAGGTATTGCAAATGCATGTACCGGAGAAGAGGGGATGGGTTACTGCAAAAGGCAACTGCAGAAAAAATGTAAACCAAACTGCTTCAAGATCCCAAACCGATGAGGTGCTTGTGGCAATCGACCGGAGTCATCGGTATGCAGCTTCCGATCGACCGCATCTGTGCGGGAGTTGAAACGATGGTCCCAACAATTAAATGGCGATATCGAGAGCGGACATAATGCAGCACTTGCGATTATGACGACCGATACACATGAAAAAGAAGTAGCTGTTGAGATTGAGCTTTCCGGCAAAACCGTCACAATCGGCGGCATGTTGCAAAGGTTCCGGCATGATCCATCCGAATATGTGTACCATGTTAAGTTTTGTGACAACCGATGCTGCAATTTCACAGGAGCTGCTGTTAGAGGCATTAAAGCGGACGTGGAAGATACCTATAACATGATCTCCGTGGACGGCGATACCTCCACAAATGATACCTGTCTCCTGTTGGCAAACGGAATGGCAGAGAACACAAAAATTACTGAGAAAAATGCGGATTATGAGACCTTTACAAAGGCGCTCCGATTTGTCAATGAGACACTCGCAAAACAGATGGCAGGAGATGGAGAGGGAGCAACTGCGTTGTTTGAGGTAAAAGTAATCGGTGCCGAGACAAAAGAGCAGGCAAAGATCTTAAGCAAATCCGTCATCACATCAAGCCTCACCAAAGCAGCCATCTACGGACACGATGCAAACTGGGGCAGAATCCTCTGTGCCATGGGCTACTCCGGCGCACAGTTTGATCCGGAAAAAGTAGACTTATTCTTCGAGAGTGCTGCAGGAAAAATGCAGATCATCAAAGACGGAGTCGCCGTCGACTACAGCGAAGAAGAAGCAACCAAAATCTTATCCGAACCCGCAGTCACCGCCATCGCCGACATCAAAATGGGTGCTGCACAGGCTACCGCCTGGGGCTGCGACTTAACCTACGACTATGTAAAAATTAACGCCGATTACCGCTCATAGGCAGGCAGATATGAGGCCAACGCGAAACTCTTCAAAAAACTGGCGCTGCTGCGGCCACAGCAAACACAACCTGAATCAGAGTTTCGTACGGCAATATCAAGATTTTATAGAGGAGAACCAAACTAATGGAAGATAACAATATGAAGGAACTTTTGCAGAAAGCCGAAGTGCTCATCGAAGCACTTCCATACATACAGCGTTTCAACCGTAAGATCATTGTGGTAAAATATGGTGGAAGCGCCATGGTAGATGAAGAATTAAAAAAACACGTCATCCAGGATGTCACCCTGTTAAAACTGGTTGGATTCAAGCCGATCATCGTGCATGGCGGTGGCAAAGAAATCAGTAAATGGGTTGGCAAAGTCGGCATGGAGCCTGTATTTATCAATGGACTCCGCAAAACGGACGAGGCAACCATGGAGATCGCCGAGATGGTGTTAAATAAGGTCAATAAATCACTGGTGACACTGGTACAGGAGCTTGGCGTCAATGCAGTCGGCATCAGCGGAAAAGACGGTGGACTGTTAAAAGTAGAAAAGAAATACTCAAATGGTGAGGATATCGGTTTTGTCGGTGAGATCACAGAGGTAAATCCGCAGATTTTATATGATCTGCTGGAAAAAGATTTTCTCCCGATCATCTGCCCGGTAGGAATGGATGCAGAATACAACAGCTATAATATCAATGCCGATGATGCGGCATGTGCGATCGCAAAAGCGGTAAAAGCTGAAAAACTTGCATTTTTAACCGATATCGAGGGCGTTTACAAAGATCCGAAAGACAAAGATACACTGATCTCTGAGCTTCGTGTATCAGAGGCGAGAGAACTGATCGGGGACGGATTTATCGGCGGCGGCATGCTTCCGAAGTTAAACAACTGTATCGATGCGATCGAGAACGGTGTTTCAAGAGTACATATCTTAGACGGACGTATCGCACACTGCCTGCTTCTTGAAATCTTTACGAACCGCGGAATTGGAACTGCCATTTTAGGAGATAAGGAGACGAAGTTTTATCATGAATAAAGAAGGATATATCAATGAGGCGGAGGAAAATATCCTCCACACATACAATCGTTTTTCACTGGTATTAGACCACGGTGAGGGTGTTTATCTGTATGATACAGACGGAAAAGAATATCTGGATTTTGCGGCAGGCATCGCAGTGCAGGCATTTGGATACGGCAACAAAGAGTATGGGGATGCCTTAAAAGCACAGATCGATAAGATTATGCATACATCAAACCTGTATTACAATGTGCCAATCATCCATGCAGCAGAGCGTGTGAAAAAAGCGAGCGGGATGGATCGTGTGTTCTTTACCAACAGTGGTACAGAGGCAATCGAAGGTGCAATCAAGGCAGCAAAAAAATACGCTTACACGAGAGACGGACATGCAGGACATGAGATCATTGCAATGAATCATTCTTTCCATGGAAGAAGTATCGGAGCACTCTCCGTCACCGGAAATAAACATTATCAGGAACCGTTTGAACCGTTAATGCCGGGTGTGAAATTTGCAGACTACAATGACCTTGACAGCGTGAAAAAACGGATCACGGACAAGACATGCGCGATCCTGTTTGAGACAGTACAGGGCGAGGGCGGTATTTATCCGGCAACAAAAGAATTTATGGAAGGTGTCCGGAAACTCTGCGATGAGCATGATATTCTTCTGATCTTAGATGAGATCCAGTGCGGTATGGGACGGACCGGTGAGATGTTTGCATGGCAGCATTACGGTGTGAAACCAGATATCATGACAAGTGCAAAAGCGCTTGGCTGCGGTGTTCCGGTCGGAGCATTCCTGATGACCGAAAAGGTGGCAGAAAAATCTTTAAAACCGGGCGATCATGGAACGACTTACGGCGGAAACCCATTTGTCGGTGCTGCAGTTGATAAGGTGCTTGAGATGATGGAGCGCGACCACATCACAGACCATGTGAAAGAAATCACACCATATCTGGAAGAAAAATTAGATGAACTGGTAGCTTCCTACGATTTTCTGACAGCACGCAGGGGACTTGGACTGATGCAGGGTGTGGTATCCGAAAAGCCGGTCGGACAGATCGCTGCAAAGGCACTGGAGGAAGGACTGATTGTGATCACGGCAGGTTCAGACGTACTCCGTTTTGTACCACCGCTCATCATCGAGAAACAACATGTGGATGAGATGATCGGAAAACTGAAAAAAGCATTGGATCAGATGTAAGGAATCATAGACTGCACGCGGATGTGTGCAGTCTGTTGTCGTAAAACGAGGGATAGGAAAATGGGATTATGAAGAACATACAAAAGAGAAGTGTAATTGCAGCCATAGTGGTTTGCGCAGGAGCAGCCATTATGGCTGGTGTCGTTTCAAAACAGCCTGTAAAAGAGACGACATTTCCGTTGCAGGCAGAAGAACCGGGCACAGAAGGAAAACAGCCGGATGTGAAAACAGATGCATACGATCTGGCAGATACAGACCTGACCGTGTGGTATGAAGATCCATCTTATGAAGATTTTTTTGAATATGCAGCCAGACAGTATTTTGAACAGACGGGTGTGAAGGCAGCTTTCAAATGTCAGGATACTCTGGATTATATCGGGATGATTTACGACAATACCATGCAGGGAGAGGATTTTCCGGATGTTTATCTGTTAAATGGCGATGAGCTTGAGGAGGCATATTTATATGGTCTTGCCATGGAAAATGAGGATGGAGGATCTTATGAGGGGGCATCCCAAAAGTCAGTGAAAGCTTCCACCTATGAGGATAAAATGATTGGATATCCGCTCAGTTACGATGCAAATGTGTTTGTTTATCAGAACGGATATTTTGAAAACCAGCCGGAGTCACTGCAGGCGATCATTGATTATTCTAATGAGAATGAACCGGGAGAAAATGTGGAATACCTGTTAGAGTGGGATGTAAATGATGCATTTTACGATTTCCCGTTTGTTGGAAACAGTGTAACGTTTGAGAAAACGGCGCCGGAAACGATGAATGTGGCCTATGATGAAGATCTGTATCAGAAAGATCTTGAATACTTTGAAACCATTTTAGGATCATTTTCCTTAGACATCAATTCAGTCTCTATGGACAGCATTTTAGAACATTTTAAAGCCGGAAAAACACTCTGTGCGTTTGTAAACACAGATTCCCTGCAAAAATTAGACGATATATCTTATTCTGTGATGGAGATCCCGGCACTGAATG
>ENA-OPYX01001013-OPYX01001013.1-human-gut-metagenome-genome-assembly--contig:-NODE-1013-length-15826-cov-5.752596_pt1 | contig 15826 bp, 14 predicted proteins | sample MGYA00242639_ERZ504486 | MGnify/ENA primary metagenome ERZ504486 (study PRJEB26092, sample SAMD00036296) | human gut metagenome | host: Homo sapiens | study: EMG produced TPA metagenomics assembly of... | reverse complement strand
TTCACTCGTACCTCGTTCCAGTAACGGATTTTGCCGATGCTTCGCATTCCAAATCGGCAAAATCTGCTACCACCACTGTATCATACGGCATTTTCAGTTCAGAAAATGCCTGCCTGTGAACAGTAACTTTTTTTCAATGGTTTTTACGCGTAATACTGTGCCTGTGTCTGATAAAGTCTGGCGTAGATTCCATTTTCGGCTAACAGTGTGTCGTGTGTTCCCATCTCTGCAATGCTTCCGGTATCTAACACAACGATGCGGTCACAGAATTTACAGCTGCTCATGCGGTGGGAAATATAGATTGCAGTTTTATTTTTTACCATCTCATTAAAGTTCTCGTAGATCTGCGCCTCAGCGATCGGATCTAAGGCTGCGGTCGGCTCGTCTAAGATCACAAACGGCGCATCTTTGTAGAGTGCGCGTGCGATGGCAAGCCGCTGTGCCTCACCGCCGGAGACATCGACGCCCGCACCGTTGTTGTTATAAAGCTGTGTCTTCAGGCCGTCCTTCATCGCTCTCACACGCCCGGACAGTTCGACCTGGTCTAACACCTCCCATGCTCTCTCTTCATCCACTGCACTGCTTGCAGCAATATTCTCACCGACCGGCAGAGAAAACATTGCAAAGTCCTGAAAGACAACGGAAAATGCCCTCGTATATTCCTCATAGTTATATTTCCAGATATCGATGCCGTTTAACGTGATCGTACCCTCCGTCGGCTCATAGAGACGGCAGAGCAATTTGATCAATGTCGTTTTTCCTGCACCGTTTTGTCCGACTAACGCCATTTTTTCCCCAATATTAAATTTTAAGCTGACATGGCTTAACACCTGTGTTCCACAGTCCGGGTAAGCAAAACTTACATCATGAAATTCAAATTCATATTGTCCGTCATCCCGCTTTTCGATCGGCAATGTACCATCGTAAGCCATTGCCGGACTTTGTATAAATTCATCAAAAACGCTTAAATATTCCGCACAAAATTGAAAGGAAATGACCTGTGAACCAAATTCCGTAATACAGTTCACGGTCTGTGAGATGACACCTGCATATAAGATGACATTTCCGATATCGATCATCCCGTTTAATGCTTTCATGCCTGCCAGCAGATATGCAGCGCCTGCTGCAAACTGGTTGATGCCCTCAATCATTCCCCTGTATTTTCCATTTACTTTTCCCATCTGTAAATAAATACTATAGCCCTCCACCATCTGTCTGAATTTCCCCAAAAAGAGTTTTGACAGGTCATAAAGTCTGATATCTTTGCTATTTCTTTCATCTGTCATGATCCCGGCCAGATAGCCGCCCAGTGCATTATTGTGGTCATTTGCATGTATAAATTCATACTGTTTCGCGCTGAGTATTTTTCCAAGATATAAATTCACAATTACAACAACTGCATATAAGCCAATCAAAAGCAGCGTTGATCCATAGGAGACAAAAAATGTTTTTTTCTGTTCGGCATCGATTTTCAGCAACAGCAGAAGAAAAAATACGACCGAATAACACATGGAAAAAAACTGTACAAAGATCTGGTAACAGGTATCCACCTGGTCTTTGATGTCCCCGCTTCCGCCTGCCGTAAGTTTTGCGTGCCTTAATGCGTCAAGCGTTTCCTGTTTTTCAAATTTTTCATACTGCAGTTCAAATGCCTTGTCTGCCATCTGCTGTCTTATGATCTGCTGGCAGCTCTCTCCGAGCACTTCGATCCGTTTCTGGCAGAACCGGTTCACCAGTTCACAGACAAACTGCGACAGCAAAAGTGCTGCCACGCTTTTCACACATGCCTCATAATCCCCTTCGATCGCATTGTTTAAAATCTGTGCCGAAAAATAAAATACCAGAAACGGAACGGTTGCTTTCATAAATCCGCCGGCTGCCATGACAACAGCCACATCTTTTTTCCCTTTGCTGATCATCTTTATAAAACTTTTAAATTCCTGCCATATGTTCTTCATGTGACTGTGCCCCTTCCTCTTTGTAATATCTGCTCTGTACCAGGAACATTTCGGCGTATCCGCCATTTTTCTGCATCAATTCCTCATGGGTTCCCTCCTCTGTGATCTTTCCGCTTTCCAGGAACAAAATATGGTCACAGAACCGCGTCGATGCCAGACGGTGTGAGATAAACAGTGCCGTTTTTCCAGTCAGCATTTCATTGTATTTCTCATACATCTCATTGTCTGCGATCGCATCTAATGCTGCGGTCGGCTCATCCAAAAGCAACAGTGCACATCCTTTATAGAGCGCACGCGCAAGCATCAGTTTCTGTGTCTCCCCGCCGGAAAGATGGATGCCATCCTCACTTACCTCTTTTCCGATAAATGTGTTCTCTTTCTGTGGAAGTTTTTGTATTTTCTCCCAGAGGCCGGCATCTTTTAATGCCTCCCTGCATTTTTCCGCATCATAGTCCTCTCCCATGCTGCATGTTACATTGTCCGCAATGGAAAAGGAATAGGTAAATGCATCCTGAAAGACTGCTGCAAGTGACCGGTACCACGCATCAAGATCCATCGTGGCAAGATCCGTTCCGTTGATGTAAATGTGTCCCTCATCCGGCATATAAAAACCGCAGAGCAGTTTGACAATCGTTGATTTTCCAGCACCGTTGATGCCGACTAACGCCATCTTTCCGCCTTTTTTAATGCGAAAGCTCACATCATCTAATATCTTATGGTCTGTGCCCGGATAGGAAAAACTGACATGTGAAAATTCGACTTCCACTGCCTCCTTTTCATCCTTTAACCGGACTCCCTCGCCATGGTGATATACATTCTCTAACTCTGTAAATTCCTGCATCTGGCCGACCGGTTTTAAGCAGGATGAAATCTGGCTGATCATCATCGTAAGTTCCGAAAAATAGGTGGAAAATCCACTGACGATCCCGATATAAAGCACAAAACGTGCGATGGACATTCCCTGCATCAGCTGTCCGATCAGATAGCCGTAACAGACCACATCCCTGCCAAGCTGCAGCAGCAGCCCAAAGAGATCATCCGCAAAATAACATGCCTTTTCTTTTGCCAGCAGTGCCTGGTATTTTTTGTTTGCAGCACGGTAATGTCCGCTTAACCATTCTTTCATCTGGTAAAGCCTTATATCTTTTCCGTTTTCCACTGCATATGCCTGACGGTCCAGATAGTCCTGTGTCACTGTAAGTTTCGCCTTTGCATCACGGTGTTTTAATTCGTAATTATTTGCCAGTTTATAGCTTAAGATCTGGACCAGTGAAATGATAACCAAAAGCACGACCAGCCATACCGATACACCGGAGATCAGGGATGCGTACAGGATCAATGCCCCGGCTTCCTTTAAGAGTTCGACGTCGTAATGAAGCACACCCTCGATGCCCCGGTAGTTTCCGCTGACTGCCTCTCCCGCTTTCTTTAAAAGCTGCTGGACTTTTTCGTCCTCGCACTGCACATAGTCGAGTGACATATATTTCTGATAGGTGCATTCAATCATGGTGCCGCAGCGGAATTTTACATACTGGAACTGGTTTCTCCGTTTCAGATATCCGGTTATGATGCACCAGATGCTGTATCCGACAAAAAATGTTACCAGTTTTGCGACTGCTCCGGGCAGTGTTTCCTGGGTGATCATGCCTTTTTGGTACTGCTCTAAAAACGCTACGATCATGGATGGGATCAGTATGGTGCCGAAGCCTTTGCCGATCTGGGTGATGATCTCGGCGAGAGCATAGAAGATGGTGGATCTGTCGTAGTGCCATAGTTCGCGGAGGATGTAGCGCTGGTTGGATGCGGCGGTGTAAGTTTTCGGTTGGTTCATGTTGTGTGGCTCCTCTCGTTTTGGGGTGGTGGTGTGATATCACTTCTATGTCTATACTCTATCAGCTTTTTGAACTTTCACACAAAAAGTGCACGGAAGGTCATCTTCCGTGCACCAACGGTATCGTCCTTATACAAAAGGCTGGAATGAAAAGGTCTGCCCTCACAGCCTTCCGACCACACCTTTTCTCCCCGGCTTTTACCCAAACTTTTACAGCGGCAGCATAATCTCCGTCACAAACACCCCCGGCTCATTCTGTCTGTTAATGTACCCGCCATACTTTTCAACCACCAGATTGATCCGTTTTAATCCATGCCCGTGATTTCCCCGTTTTTTAGTGATGTACTCCGAATCCATCTTGCGCACTGTCTCATTTGTCGCGTTCGACACCGAAATGTAAAGCTGTTTTTTGAGTACTCCGATATAAAGGCGGATAAACGGTTTTTCCGTGGTCAGTTTCTCACAGGACTCCACTGCATTGTCTAACAGGTTTCCGATCAGAGCACAGAGGTCGATATCACTGACAGCAAGTGCTTCCGGACATTTTGCCTGATAGTCGATCTCAATTCCGTTTTTCTGTGCTAAGGATATTTTCGAATTTAAAATAGCATCCAAATTGACATTTCCAGTCTCAATCAGCTGATTGACGTGATCTAAGTCCTGCTCCAGCAGTCCTAAATATTCCTCTAACCTGTCATATTCTCCCATCTTGACATACGCTTTCATTGCCTGCAGGTGATTGTGATAATCATGCCGCCAGCCGCGCATGGTAAGATAGATATTTTGTACCTCCTGCACCTGCTTTTCAAGCAGGGCATTCTGATACTCCATATTCTTCTCTTCTAAATATTTTGTGATCAGCGGTATTCTCATTTTTCGCACATATCCCCATGTTCCATATAATAACGGATAAACGCTTCATTCACACTCTTATAAGCATTCCTGCTCACCGGCACACTGCTGCCGTCACAAAGAATGCACTCCGTGCGCTGCACGCGCTCCACCGCAGCAAGACTGACTAAAAAGCTGCGGTGTGTACTGATAAATTCCGTTTTCTGTCTCGGCTGATCTTTTGCCAGCTCCTCCGCGATCTCCGAGAGATTCTTTTTGTATTCATAATCACCTGCGCTCGTGTGCAGACGGATATAATGCCCTTTCGCCTCCACACTGTAAATGGTATCGACCGGAATTTTTACAGTCTCCCCACCCACATTTTCGATCAGATAGCGCCTTTCTTTGCCAAGCGCATAAGAAATCTCATCCAGCAGAGAAAACAACTTTGTCTCCTCCACCGGTTTTAAAAGATAGCGCAATGCGCCAACCTCATACCCTTCAAACACATACTCACTGCGGTTCGTCAAAAAAACGATGGGAAGTTTTTGATCTTTTTTCCGGATCTCCTTTGCGAGCGCCATGCCATCCATGCCGTCCATATCAATATCCAAAAGGAGCAGATCGAACGGGAAACTGTCCGGATGCTCAAACAACAGCTCCTTCGCACTGCCATAGCCAAAATATGTAACAGTGTCATTCCCTTCGTCTGCCCACTTTCTGATCAGTTGCTCCATATATTCTAACTGGATCTTTTCATCTTCACAATATGCAATATTCATTCTGCTCCTGATCCCTGCATTTTTGTGACTGTTCACACACCAGTATGAACAGTCACTTATTTTTACCTGACTTTTCAGCCTCCCACTGTTATTTTCTGTCTGATCTATTCTGCATAAGACTCCAGATCCTGTGCCAGCAGATAAGTAGCATCAATGATCTCTTTGGTCTGTTTCATTGCATCTACTGCATGTTCTGCTGTCTGAAGTCCTTCTGTGGAAGAAGCAGCTATTTCTTCACCGGTTGCAGAGAGATTCGATATACTCTGGGAAATTGTGTCTGTACTGTTTAAAATGGACTGCATACTTCCCTCGATCTCTCCGATTGCACTTGCCAATGACTGCATTTCGTCATTGATGGTCTCAAATTTATTCTTTGTTGTCTCAATCAGTTCGTTCTGTTCACGGATTGAATCCGCAGAATGTTCCATACTGTCCATCGCATGTTGTGCATCTTCATTCAGATCCTGAATGATATCCGTGATCCGGTTCGTTGCATCTTTTGTCTGCTCCGATAACTGACGGATTTCTTCCGCAACGACTGCAAACCCTTTTCCTGCCTCACCTGCTCTTGCTGCCTCAATAGAAGCATTCAATGCAAGAAGATTGGTCTGGCTGGAGATACTTAAGATAGTCGCAACAATTCCTTTTACTTCCTCCACACGGTTGCTGACCTGTTTGGTGGACTCTGCCGCCTGGTTACTTGCCTGCTCCACATTGTCAGCCTGATTTTTTAATCCTGTTACCAGTCTCGCACCCTCTGCCACATTCTCCATCGTATGATTTGCCTTATCAATCATCGCTTCGGTTTCTTTTTCTGCACTGTCCGTATTCTTATGGATTTCCTCACACATCAATGCCTGCTGCTGGATTGCCTCCGCAGTACTTCCCGTGCTCTGGGCAATATTGGAAATAGATTCATTGTTGTTATTGATTACTTCCTCTAATGTCTCTAATTTTTCTTTTGCGGAATCAAAATGTTTCACCAGATTTTCCGCTGTAGCCAGCATTTTTTCAGATGCTGCAGCCTGCATTTCCAGATTTTCTTCACTAAATTTTGTAAGGAGGATAGATGCTTCATATACCGCATAAACTACTGTTGCAAGAAATGATAATACTAAAAAAAAAAGTTCTATCCCATCGGCTCTTTTTGTAATAACCTGCACTATGATATGAATGATATTTCCTACTGCAGTTACACCAATACCATAATATACAAACTTTACATCTAAATACAAAACACATGCAACAAAGAGCGGGATTCCATATGCGTAAACAAAATTATTCTGATTCAGTAAAAGAAATACACAATATACAGCACTTCCTGTTCCAAGCAGGATTTCCCCACCCTTTTTTGAATTCCAAAACTTTTTTGCATAAGTATTCACAACAATAATTCCCGCAACTGCAGCTGCAGTCTGAAGCAGTATCGTAATCTTAAACTCCGCCAGACATGCCATAACAGACAGAATCGTCATCACTGCCAGCAGGATTATTACCACATTATATACTCTTTTATTTGCTCTTACATATTGTTCTTCTGTCATCTAAATCCCTCTTCCTTTCGCTTTTGAATATACTTGCATAATTATAGTACACCCCTCAATAAAAACACACAATACTTATTACAAATTTTTTTCATACTTTTCGACATATTGCGCCATAAAATGTGCTGTGATAAACTAAAGATATTTAAAATATTTCACATTTTGCTGCTTTCAGATGAGGTTATTATGAACTTAAAACAATATATCAGACATCTTCTTTATGATAATACAACTTATGAATCACCAGATATTTATCAGCGTTTCCGCATTGTCTGTCCGGAGTATTCGCAGCACGATATCGAAGTCAAACCATATCCCCTTCCGGAATCAGAGCACATGTTTGGCCTGATCTGGGATATCCACGAACCTCACACTGTTTCTGCCACGATCATCCCCTCCTCTACCGCCTTTACTTACGAGAAACGGTTTGAACCGGGCATGCGCACCCAGATGCACTCACATGAATATCTCGAACTTTTTTATATCGTGGACGGCGAATACCGTCAGAAGATCCTCGGCAATGAATTTACTTTCCACAAGGGGGAACTCTGCCTGATCGACCGCAACTGTGAACATCAGGAAATCTTAGACAGTGGTTCTTCCACGATCTTATTTCTCGGTATCACAAATGCTATTTTTAATGATATCATGAAACATCTGAGCACTTCCGGAAGAATTGCCTCTTTTTTAAATATGGCATTATTAGAGCAGAAAAATCTGCAGCAGTATCTGCATTTCCGTCCACAGCCGGAGGGTATGGAAAAAATGGAACAGGCGCTTTATCAGCTGCTGTCCGAGTTAAAACAACATGATGTTGCCTCCCCTTTGATCTGTCAGGGATTACTGCTGCGTATTTTCAGGATTCTTGGAACAAATTATGAATTTTCGCTGTCAAAACAACTGCGAAAACAGATGAACTGGATTTTATTTGAAGAGATCACAGATTATATGGAAAATCATCTGACCCAGATTTCCATTACAGGACTTTCTGAGGAATTTCATTTTCAGGAAGATTATTTTAACCGTCTCATAAAAACACAGACCGGGCTTACCTATACGGAATACTTACAGCTTCTGCGCCTGCGCCGCGCTGAAACGCTGCTTCTTACGACCGATGCCACGATCGACCAGATCACGGAAGCGGTCGGTTACCACAACAAAGGTTATTTCTATAAAATATTTACGGAACGGCACCAGCTTACGCCAGCACAGTTCCGCAAAAAGATGTAACTATTTTTTCAGATTTATCTTACAGATTCCATTTCCAGTCTCTTACCTCAGGCAGATCCTGACCGTACTCGTGGATGTACTGTTTGTGCTCTACGAGTTTGTCGTTCATCTGCTGTACCAGATAAGATCCTCTGTTTCCAAGCTGTGGCAGATATTTGATGACGTTCTTTACTAAGTGGAAACGGTCGATTTCGTTTTGTACACGCATATCAAACGGTGTTGTAATCGTACCTTCCTCCTGATAACCGTAAACGTGGATGTTGCGGTTGGTTCTGCGGTAGGTCAGCTCATGGATCAGTGTGTGATAACCGTGGAATGCAAAAATGATCGGTTTGTCTTTGGTAAAGAGTGCATCGTATTCTGCATCGCTGAGTCCGTGCGGATGTTTCGTGTTCGGCTCTAATTTCATGAGATCGACAACGTTGATCACACGGATCTTAATCTCCGGCAGTGCCTCTCTTAAGATCGTAACGGCTGCCAATGTCTCTAATGTCGGTGTATCACCGCAGCATGCCATAACTACATCCGGCTCTTCGCCCTGGTCGTTGCTTGCCCACTCCCAGATGCCGATACCCTGTGTACAGTGTTTGACTGCCTGCTCCATGGTCAGCCACTGCTGTCTCGGATGTTTGGATGTCACGAGCACATTGACATAGTTGCGGCTGCGGATACAGTGATCGAAGCAGGATAATAAACAGTTTGCATCTGGCGGCAGATAAAGGCGTACCACGTCTGATTTTTTTATTTGCAATGTGGTCTAAGAACCCCGGATCCTGATGTGTAAATCCATTGTGATCCTGCTGCCATACATTCGAGCTTAAAATCAGGTTCAAGGATGCAATGGACTGTCTCCACGGAAGCTGGTTGCAAACCTTTAACCATTTTGCATGCTGTGCACACATGGAATCAACCACACGGATAAATGCCTCATAACTTGCAAAGAATCCATGACGTCCGGTTAACAGATATCCCTCTAACCATCCCTCACACATATGCTCACTCAACATAGAGTCCATGACACGTCCGTCATGTGCAAGGAATTCATCCGTATCATAAGCCTCACCGTTCCAGTCACGGTTCGTTGCCTCAAATACTTTTCCAAGACGGTTTGACATCGTCTCATCCGGTCCGAAAATACGGAAGTTCTTTGCATCTTCATTTAACTCGAAAATATCTCTGACAAATCCGCCAAGTTCGATCATATCCTGCGCTTCCACAGCACCCGGCTTTGGAACATCCACAGCATAATCTTTAAAATCAGGCAGACGCAGATCGCGCAGTAATTTACCCCCGTTTGCATGCGGGTTTGATCCAATCCTGCGGTCGCCGGTCGGTGCTAATGCCTTTAATTCCGGAATCAGTTTTCCGTCCTCATCAAACAGCTCCTCCGGATGATAACTTAACAGCCAGTCTTTTAACATCTGAAGATGTTCCGGTTTGTCCATCATGATCGGAACCTGATGTGCACGGAAAGAGCCTTCGATCTGATTGCCATCCACTACCTTTGGTCCTGTCCAGCCCTTCGGGGTGCGGAGTACGATCATCGGCCATTTCGGTCTGGTCAGATCATCATTTTCTCTCGCATTTTTCTGGATCGCCTTGATCTCATCCATCGCCTGATCTAAGGCAGCCGCCATCTTGCTGTGCATATCCATCGGCTCATCGCCCTCCACGAAATACGGTTTCCAGCCGCATCCGTCGAAGAAATGCTCTAATTCTTCACGGGAAATACGTGCTAAGATGGTCGGGTTGCTGATCTTATATCCGTTCAGATGCAGGATCGGTAAAACCGCACCGTCTGTTTTCGGGTTTAAAAATTTGTTGCACTGCCAGGAAGTTGCAAGCGGTCCTGTCTCGGACTCACCGTCTCCGACGATACATGCTGCAACCAGATCCGGGTTGTCAAATACCGCACCAAAAGAGTGTGCCAGTGAATATCCAAGCTCACCGCCCTCGTTGATGGAACCAGGAGTTTCCGGTGCAACATGGCTTGAGATACCGCCCGGGAAAGAAAACTGTTTACACAGTTTTTTCAGTCCGTCCATATCCTCTCCGATGTTCGGATATACCTCGCTGTAAGTTCCCTCTAAATATGTATTTGCCACAAAAAAGTTTCCACCGTGGCCAGGACCGGAAATTAAGATCATATCCTGATCATATTTTTTGATGACACGGTTTAAATGAACGTATACAAAGTTCTGTCCCGGAACGGTTCCCCAGTGTCCGACGATCTTTTTCTTTATATGATCCATCGTCAACGGCTCGCGTAATAACGGGTTGTCCAGTAAATATAACTGTGCTGCTCCAAGATAGTTTGCCGCACGCCAATAGGCGTCCATTTTTTTCAGGTACTCTTGGGTAACAGGCTGCTTTTCCACAGCGTTTACTTCTGCCATGCTGCTTTTTCCTCCTTTATTGAAACATTTCCTGTCTCGTTTGTTATATTTTAGACAATCTTTTTTCGGAGGGCAATTTCCCAATCCTGTTATCTTGTAAAAAAGTTACCTGATCCGACTGGTTGTGTGACAGCCTTTTTAGTTTTTCCTGACAGCAAGACAGTAATTAACATGCTCAAAGGCTTTCATATCCGCCCCTGCCTTGTCGATAATATCCCTTTGAATATCATCCGGTGTCAACAACTCATAAATCAGAAAGCCATGTTTCTCCAGGAGTTTTTCAATCTCGCTATAGGAAAAGGCTGATTGCATTGGCTCGCCACCTGCTTTTGCCATCATAATTGTGTTCTGCACACGCTTTTCGGAAGCATCAAAGAAATTCTCATCTGGATAATCAAACACAAGCGAACTCCCATCCGCACAAAGTTCGGAAAGTGCAGCCAACATCGTATTGATTGCTTCCGTCGAAAGATAATACGTTACGCCGAGCCATGAGAAAAATGTTTTCACAGATGCGTCAACCCCCCATCGATCAGACGTTCCGCTACATTATCTTTCGTAAAATCCGCAGGAACAAAGGTGAGATTATCAGGAATCGTCCAACCGGCACGGGTGACCCGTTCTATTTTATCTTTCTGCGTCAGGGGATGATCGACTTCAAATACCCTATGTTTTGATAAGAATTCTTTTTCCCGAAGAGCGAAGGTATCCAGATCTGCGCCGAGCATAACATATTGCTTTGTGCCAGTCAGAACGGCGGCATATTCTTCTGCTGTCATCAGCTCTTTTGCAAGATGATCCGCGAAAACCGGATGATCTTCATTTTCTGCATGAAACGCCCGTCCAAATGAACTCATCAGGGCAGTAATACTAACTTCGTTATTCATTCCTTTGTCCTCCATGTTTGATGTTTCCCATATTTTTCTTCCATTTCTTTCGTATTTGCATGAAACAGCTCCAGTGCCCGTATGAAGCAGTTGCATTTCTACGGTAAGACCTGTGTCATTTACAGGCGTGCTGAGTGTATTGATTACAAAACGCAGAGCAAACCTTCATCTATCAGGTCTTGCTCTGCGTCTAAGCGTCTGGCGTTTTAATTTCTTCAATTTTTTTATTTCTAAAATAAATCACACAAGTATATTTACATTTCGGACAAAATAACGGAAAATCCTCTAACTAATTTCTTTTCTATATTTTCAACCATTTATACCACCTCACCTTTTCCTGATTGCAATGATCTTTACGCTCTCTTAACCTCTTGAATCGTCATAATATCTCAAGCGAAATCTGCGTGGTTCGTTATGCGTTTTTCTCATATAACTTTCTCATTGCGCTGCCAATACTGCATCTCTAAGATACATTTTATCCATGTCGCACCCTCATCATATTCGTACTTCAAGGATAGAGTTGATTATCTGTCGGAAACCATAGTCGAGGAACTCCTCTTCTGTCATACCATTCTGCGCGCAAATGAATTTTCCCTTTGTCTCGGCAAGCGCAAGCAGCGAATCAATGCTTGTGGAGAGGACATAGACCGTCAGCACAGGAACAACTTCTTTTCTTACCTCGCCGCTTTTCTGCCCACGCACAATGAGTGTTTCAAGAATCTCATTTATCTCCGTCCCAAGGCAAAGTATATTTTTCACTGTATCTGAAGCTGCCACTTGCTCGATCTCCGCCGCGCCAGAACGCTTCAAGGTTTCAAGCGAGTGGGGATACTCCTGTCTGTAACGGCTCTTCGCTCTGCACACCGCACGGCAGGCATCGACAAACCCTGCATTATCATTTACAGCGTTTTCTATATCCGTCTTTAGTGACCGAAGCCCCTTTTCAATAATGTGGTGCAGAATATCCTCCTTGCTCTCATAATATGCGTAGATCGTGCGCCGACTGTATTCGGACGCTTTTGAAATATCATCTATCGTCGTCTGCGCGTAGCCTTTTTCCGAAAAGAGCTTTTCCGCAGCTGTCATGATCCGTGCTCTATGTAACGAGGTGACTGCTTCTTTTCTGCTCATTTGATCCATGGTAGACTCCTATTCTAAAAAGTATACCGTGAGTATATTATGTAATTTTGACATTGTCAACCAAAAAATCGCAAAGGAATTTTCACCGCATGAAATACATGGAACGCCGCGGAAGTGGTCTACGCAAATTTTGGCTTTCTGCATAGAATCCAAATCAAAGAAAGAGCTTGCATCATTTTGCGGCTTCAAAGATTTAAGGAACTTCACTTTGAAACATATCAACCCGTTTGGGTATAAGAAAACCCCGGAAAACCTTGATTTTCCGGGGTTTGTAAACATAATTCGATTGTCTCTTTCGAGATAATTATCTCTTTGAAAACTGTGGAGCGCGACGAGCTGCTTTGAGACCGTATTAAACATCTCTATGGTGCGTTTTCCCTTGATATTACGGGCTTTTTCGCATTTTCTGTTGTCGGTTGTCCTACTCCTTAACCATAGAAATCGGTGATTTTTCATCGAAATTCTCCTGGTTCAAAGCATCATTTACTACCTCGAAAAGTTCCTCTGGTTTATTATACTTGACCCTTGCGTAAATGTCCATAGTTGTCTTACTATTCTCATGCCCTGCCAGATACTGAACTGTCTTAGGGTCAACGCCCGCATAGAGCAGATTCGTGATGTAGGTATGCCGCAACAAGTGCGGTGTTACATCGAAATCCAGGGTATAGCGAATCTTGGGATTGTTCCTCTGCGTTGTTCCTAATGTCGGCTTGACGGTATATTTAATGCTCTGTCCATTCACATATTTATAGTAGGTTCTCTCTTTTGCAGAACGAACAACTACATACTGCCAAACTCTCGTAAACTGAGAATAGGAAAGCGGCTGTCCCTCGCTGTCGGCAATCACATACTCCGATATGGAATTTGCTTTTGCTTCCCGCAGACAGTCCACCAGACACTTTGGAATGGGAATATCCCTTTTAGCTGCCTTTGTCTTTAAGACGGTGGAAATCACTGGCCTGTTATGCTCTGCGCGCCATGCACGTCTCACAGAAATATATGGGGTGGATTTATCCAGGAATACACAATCCCATTGCAATGCAAGAATTTCTTCCCGGCGCAAGCCGGAATACAAACCAATCATAATAAAAAGATATGGTGGAAGCTCTTTCACCGTATCCAACAGAACTGCAACCTGTTGATCTGTTAAGGCATCTTTCTTTTTCGATGCTTTTCCACCCTTTGCTGAAATTCCTACACACGGATTATCGGTTATCAGCTGACTGCGCTCTGCCGAATAAAACACACACTTAATCAGCATATTTACCGTATCATACAGTCCTTTCGATTTTTGAGACAGCGGAACAAGCGCCAGACGAATATCATCCGCAGTCACTTCCTCCATATACATATCTCCCAGAGAGTTGATGACATAATTCTTCATATTCTGTCTGTATCCTTTTATAGTGGCCGTAGACACCTTTGCTGACTGCATCAGCAGCCATTTCTCACAATACTCGGCAACCGTCGGATGCTTCCGGCGAAAGATAATTTCCTCCACCTGTCTCCGGCCCTCCAACTGCTTTTCATATAATTCTTCACAAGTGGTCGCATATAAGCTGACCTGCTTTCCATCGGCATCTGTAATTCTGGTTCTGTAATACAGTGTTCCTTTTCTTATAACCGTTCCGTACTCTGGAACGCTTTGTTTTTTCTTAGCCATACAAATCTTCCTTTCCTGATAATGAGTGTTCTTAAATTCACACCTTCTTTTTATCAGAAAGCACTAACTTAATCAAAGATACGGATTATGAAAAACAAAGAGCGAGACATCCTTGCCTCGCTCCTGCGTTGTTTCCTGCTTTTATAATGTTATGCCTGTGCTGCATCCCACTGGGCAAATGCACCACCCATTGTTCTTACCAGCTCATCTGGTCTGTTGTATTTGACCTTTGCGTAAATGTCCATCGTAATTTTACTGCTCTCATGTCCCGCCAGGTATTGAACCGTTTTCGGGTCTACGGACGAATGAATCAGATTCGTAATGTATGTATGCCGCAGCTGGTGCGGCGTCACTTCAAAATCTAAGCTGTAAATCACTTTTCCGTTATGTGCTGCCTTTTCACCGAGGACCGGCGTAACCGTGTGCTTTACACGCTTTCCATCCTCGTAGCGATAATAGAAACGCTCCTTGACAGTTCGGGTCACAATATACTGCCAGAGCCGCTTGAACTGCGTATAGGATAACGGATCACCGTCTCTGTTCGACACTACATATTCTGACTGTGAATTAGCCTTTGCCTCTTTCAGACACTCTGCAAGGCAAACCGGCAACGGAATATTTCGATGCGCGGCTTTCGTTTTCAGCTCATCCAGAATCACCGGTCTGTTATTTTCCGTGTGCCATGCCCTGCGCACCGTTAAATAAGGGCAATCCACATCCAGATATACAGAATCCCATTTTAGGGCAAGAATTTCTTCTCGCCGCAATCCTGCATACAGCCCTAACATGACAAATACATACGGCGGAAGTCCCTGAATGGCATCCAGCAGTCTGGCGGCCTGTTCATCTGTCAATACAGCTTTGTCCTTTTGCGGAATGCCTCCGCCTTTGGCCGTAAGGTAAATCGTTGGGTTGTTATCAATAATCTTACTTTCCTTTGCTGCCCGGAAAATAGATTTATACAGGATAACCACTGACTTATATACCGAAGCGGACTTCTCAGAAACAGGAACAAGTGCAAGCTGAATGTCATCCAGTGTCACATCTGCCATCCGCATCTGCCCCAGTTCTTTTATAATGTGCCGTCTGACCTTTGATGTATAATCTATCAGCGTGGTTGCCCTCACATGAACCGACTGCATCAAAAGCCATTTTTCACAGTAGTCTGCAACCGTCGGGGATTTCCGGCAGAATGTATCGTTGTCGATCTGCTCTAATGCACCCAACTCTTTATCATATAATTCTTCCGGTGTTCTCGCATAAAGGGCCACCAGTTTTCCATCTGCGTTCTGAACCCGCGTTCTATAATAATCTATGCCGTTAAGCGTAACTGTACCGTATTGTGGAATTGCTCTTTTTCTTTTTGCCAATTCCGCCACCTCCTAAGAATATACTCCAGCGCTGTATCTATGTTTTATCAAACCATTCCGATTCCGGCAAGGATACGGACCGGCTCACACTCCAGCTCTGCGAGGTTTACGATAAGTTGCGTTCTTTTCTGCTGGCTTTGCTCTGTGGGTGCATTTTGCGATATACTCCTGAAGGCCCGCTGAGGTAAAGTACA
>ENA-OPYX01001011-OPYX01001011.1-human-gut-metagenome-genome-assembly--contig:-NODE-1011-length-15851-cov-3.320529_pt1 | contig 15851 bp, 27 predicted proteins | sample MGYA00242639_ERZ504486 | MGnify/ENA primary metagenome ERZ504486 (study PRJEB26092, sample SAMD00036296) | human gut metagenome | host: Homo sapiens | study: EMG produced TPA metagenomics assembly of... | reverse complement strand
TCCGGCGGACCTACTGCAGTTATCAACAGCAGCCTTTATGGTGTAGTTTTCTGAGGGCATAAAACAAGAAGAAATCGGACATGTTTATGGCATGATAAACGGTATTGAAGGATTTCTGAAGGGCACCATCCTTGACTTTGAAGAAGCACTTCCCGGAGAAAAGCTGGAATATCTTACCTACACCCCAGGCGCTTACCTGGGTTCCTGCCGCTATAAGCTTCCGGAATCTCTGGAAGATCCGGTATATCCGGAGCTTTTCCGCAAATTTGAGGAGATGAATATCGGCTGGTTTTTCTACATCGGCGGCAACGATTCCATGGATACTGTGAGCAAGCTTTCCCGCTACGCAGCCATGATTGGCAGTGACATCCGCATTATCGGAGAGCCGAAGACCATTGACAATGATCTTGTGCATACTGACCACACTCCTGGATTTGGCAGTGCTGCCAGATATGTGGCTTCCACAGTCCGTGAAATCACCCTGGATGCCAATGTTTATGAGAAAAATCCGTGACCATCGTAGAGATCATGGGACGTCATGCCGGGTGGCTCACAGCGGCCAGCGCTCTCGCCCGCAAATATACCGGCGATAACCCGCTTCTTATTTATCTTCCGGAAACAGCCTTTGATACAGAAGAATTTTTGAAAAAAACAGAAGCCTGCTTCGAAAAAAACTGTAATGTTGTTGTCTGCGTTTCCGAAGGCATTCATGATAATAAAGGAACTTTTATCTGCGAATATGACAATTCTGTAGGCACCGATACTTTTGGTCATAAAATGCTGGCAGGCTGCGGCAAATATCTGGAAAACCTGGTGCGAAGCCGACTTGGCGTGAAAGCCCGCTCCATTGAACTGAATGTAAGCCAGCGTTGCAGTGCCTCCATGCTCTCTGACACGGATCGCCAGGAGGCCATTACAGCCGGTATTTTCGGCGTTCAGGCTGCGCTGAAAGGCGAAACTGGGAAAATGGTATCTTTCATCCGTCAGGAGACCTCTAAGGGCGTTTACCAGATGAGATGTGGACTTGAGGATGTCAATGAAATCTGTAATGAGGAGAAAACCGTTCCCCTTTCCTGGATCAGCCAGGACGGTTCTGACGTGACAGAGGATTTCATCCATTATGCACGTCCGCTGATTCAGGGAAATGTAGAACTGCCTATGGGCGAAGACGGACTTCCGGTCTGCGTATACAGAAAATAACGTTACCAGTGGACAGTAACAAAATAACCTCGCCGTTCTGAGTTCAAACCCTGCAGAGAATCTCCCTATACGGTATCATGATTTAAACAGGGCGAAACATATTCTACATGTTTTTCTTGTGGCTCACGAAAAAGTAAGAACTCCTTTCTCTATAAGATCAGTTAGAGCGTGTTTAAAAAAGGCTCTAACTGATCTTACAGAACAAAGGAGTTCTTACTTTTTTTATTTTTCACACAATCAGCAAAAATCCATGATTTCTTCTGCCTTATTCTTGATCATTTCCAAACATCTTATGATCTTCTTCCAGTTTCTCCTGAACCTGGCTGTCATAAATTTTCTCTTCTTTTCCTCATCCCTTGACTTGGGCAGGATCAGGTTCAGACAGACTGCTATGAGCGTTGCCAGCACAACCGGAGATTTTCCGAAAATAGTAGTCACCCATGCAGGAAGTGTGGCAAGTGCTGCATTTGCCTGGGAAACGCCCACACCAAGTGCTGCAGCCAGACCTACAATGGAGGAATTACGGTAATCCATCTCGCAGAAGCCACCAGCTTCATACCCGTCATAGCAATAGATGCAAATACGGAAACTGTGGCACCACCCAATACGCACTGGGGAATCGTGGTCAGAAGTGCTGAAAATTTCGGCACAAATCCGGCAATTCCAAGAAACGCAGCTGCCAGTCCCAGAACCCAGCGGTTGATAACCTTGGTCGTGGTAACAATACCAACGTTCTGGCTGTATGTTGCAGTTGGAAGTCCTCCGAACAGGGCTCCAAGAATATTGGTAATACCATAAGCTACAATACCACCCTGAAGCTCTGAATCCTTGGGAGTCCGGTTCATAGCACCGATGGTAGTTGCAGAGTAGTCACCAATTGCCTGAATCGAATTAATTGCAAAAAGCAGTCCAATGGCTACACATGCAGAAATCTCAAAATGCACTCCGAAATGCAACGGCTGTGGTACCTGGAACACACTTGCCTTGCCCACGCTTGAAAGATCCACCATCCCAAATGGAATGGATACCACATATCCGGCCAGCATACCGATCAGAATAGAAGAAAGCTTCCAGATTCCTTTTCCAAAGTGGTTCAGGGCTGTTACCACAGCAAGGGTAAAGAAAGCCACCAGCCAGTTCTGCCAGGAACCGTAATTCTCACTGCTCGCACCGCCGGCCATGTAATTGATGGCAGTTGGATATAAAGATAATCCGATAGCAAAAAACTACCGTTCCGGTAATCAATGGTGGGAAAAACTTGCGGATTCGCTTGATGTTTAATCCAACCAGTAAAGCAACAATACCGCCGACGATTTGTGCACCGAGAATGGTGGCAATATCATACTCGCCTGCGATTGCCTGCATACTTGGCACGTAGGCAAAACTGATACCCATCATAACGGAAGTCCGGCACCGATGGCGAACCACCTGGTTTTTTATAAAGGGAAATAACTGTAATAACGTGGTAAGTGCTGACATTACCAGAGCAGCCTGGATCAGAATAACGGAATCCTTCTGGGAAAGTCCTGCTACACCGGCAACAATGATGGATGGGGTTACACATCCGACAATCATGGCAAGTACATGCTGGATCGCCAGTGGCATAACTTGTCCGAACGATGGCTTTCCGTAGAAATCAAATAACGCTTTGTCCATCTGTCTGGAATGACCTGTTTCTTTGGTACTCATACTATCTTTTTCCTCCTTGATGTTATTTATTTATTATATATGGAGATAAGATATTTGAACACCCTTTTTTGTAATAAATAACAAACTATTTATTAATTTTTCTAATCAATAATTATTCCGGGACTTCACGAGTTAAAGTAAACTATATTTATTGCCTGTATTCATCGGAATAATACGGTACACAGATGGTAGTTCCATAGATCAGCTGATCATCCGGAAGATGGTTAATGCTCTTCACTTCTTCCATGTAAGCGCGGATGTTTGTATATTCATCACTGATGTATTTCTGGGAAACACCCCACAAAGTGGTATCACGGTCTACATAAACGTTAGTATAGTATTTATAACGTTCCGGCACATCTGCATTTGCATCGACGCTGGTAAAACGGAGTACGGCAACTGTTGCCAGACAGATCAAAAACATACTGGCAAAAGGGAAATGTCTGCATTTTGTTTTTCTGGTATGACATTTTCCGGGGTGTACATTTCTGCGAGTGCTTCGTGTAACAGTTGTCTTTCCTTTGTATTCTTTCATCATAGTAAATTCCTCCCATACTTTCAAAACATATGTTTGCGAACATTTGTTCTTTGACTGTGAATTTATTATAGATCTCGAACATCCGTTTGTCAATATAATTTTGGAGAAAATCCGAACAGATTTTCGGAATATGTGTTTGCATTTTAAGTGTGTATATGTTATCATTATAATTAAATAATTACAGAATTTGTAATGAAGTCAGAAAAAATACAATTACAGATGCAAATAGATATATAATAAAGAAAAAGAGAATCAGATGTTCGGGAGGACTCAGCTATGGCATACGGGAAAATTACAGATAAACAACGGGAAATTTTGGAATATATCAAAAACGAAATTCTGAACAGGGGATTTCCACCTGCGGTACGTGAAATTTGTGAAGCGGTGAACCTGAAGTCCACGTCTTCTGTTCATGCACACCTGGAGAGTCTGGAAAAGAATGGCTATATCCGACGTGATCCTACCAAACCGAGAGCAATTGAGATCGTGGATGACAACTTTAACCTGGTGCGCAGAGAGATGGTGAATGTTCCGGTATTAGGCCGTGTGGCAGCCGGTGAACCACTGCTGGCGATCGAGAATGTGGAAAGTTATTTTCCGATTCCGGCGGAATTTATGCCGAACGCACAGACCTTTATTCTGAATGTTGTTGGGGAAAGTATGATCAATGCAGGGATTCTTGATGGTGATAAAGTAATTGTAGAGCAGACTGCAGATGCACAGAATGGTGATATTGTAGTAGCTCTGGTAGATGATTCTGCTACAGTAAAAAGATTTTACAAAGAAAAAGACTGTTATCGTCTCCAGCCGGAAAACGATTACATGGATCCGATCATCGTATATGATCAGTTGCAAATTCTTGGCAAGGTCATCGGTGTATATCGGTTTATGGAATAATCTCTTTAAAATAAATGTAAAATGAGATTCGATGGTCTGTTATGAGTAATCGAAAAAAGAGTACAGAAAATCCTAATCAATTTCTGTACTCTTTTCCTTTATCTGCGATATATCGTAACTGTTCAGTACCTTCACAGTTACGATATATCAATAAATTTTCGGATGCGCTTACTGTTCTTCTTTCAGCTCTTTCGCATCCATCACTTTTCCGTCTCTCCAGATACGTTCAAGATCATAGAACAGTCTGTTCTCTTCGTCGAAAAGATGAATTACGATGTCACCGTAGTCCAGCAGGATCCAGTTCGCACTGGAATAGCCTTCCGTCTGTTTGAGCTGATAACCGGCTTTTCCCAGTACTTCGTCTACATTATCCGCCATTGCCTGTACTTGGTTACGATTACTTCCGCTTGCGATGATAAAATAATCAGCCAGAGTGGTAATCTGTTCGATATCAATTACTTAATATCGGAAGCTTTTTTATCTTCCAAAGCTTCACATGCCAGCAGTGCCATTTTTTTTGCATCTGTCATTTTATGTTCTCCTTATTTTGTATTAATCAAGTCACTATAGTAATTATAGGCCTGTATCGTTGCCTGATCGATGTCCTGTGGGTCATCGTCCAGATACTCCAGAGTGTCATGCAGAATCTCATACATGCAGAGATCCAGATTCTCAAAAGCAATCTTACGAATCTCAGCAAGTCTTGGAGCTTTATTCCTTGCCGGCTCGATATAGTCCGCAATATATACAATCTTTTCTAGAAGTGTCATGTTTTCTTTTCCGGTAGTATGCCAGGTGATTGCACTTAAGATTTCAGGATCCGTTACACCATATTTTTCCCGGGCTACCCAGGCACCTACTTTGGCATGGAGTAAAAAGGTATGCTCTCTCTCAAAGTCTGTGACCGGAATCTTATTATCTTTACAGATTTTCAGCTTTTTCTTTGCCGGAATACATTTGGCACAGTCATGAAGAAGACCTGCCAGCTGTGCGCGTTCCATAGGATAATCATAGCGGATTGCCAGGGATGCACTCATCTGCATCACACCGAGAGTATGCCAGAGACGGTCTTCGTCCAGATATTTTTTCAGCTTTCCGGCAATCTTCATCAGATTGAACTTCTGTTCTTCCATAACATTCCTCCTGCATTCTTCATCTTTTGTAATTTCCAAGAGAGGAATCCGGGACTATGCCCGGTAGATTCCTTCTTCGCGAATATAAGTATATACCTCATCCACAAGATAATACCGTACGCTTTTTCCCTGACGGATCCAGTCACGGAGTGTCTGTGAGGAAATTTCCAGGTTGGGAGTGTGCAGCTGGATAAAAATTCCCCTTGTATTTTTCTTCCAGATATAACATTTGTTCTTTCAGAGATTCTTCCGGAACAGCATTTCTTGTAGCTACCAGCAGACTGGCTGCCTTACAGATCCGATCCGGTCTGCACCACGTGTCAAAATCATACAGAGAATCTGCACCGATGATAAAATAATACGTTTGATCCGGATATTTCTTATGCAGCCGTTCCAGTGTCTCATAAGTATACGTATATCCGTCCGGATGCATCTCTTCTGTGGAAAGACGGAAATGTGGATTGTCAGCAATAGATTTTCGCACCATCTCCACCCGCTGTTGATCACTTGCACGTCCCTCACGGTTCTGTTTGTGGGGAGGATTTCCGGAAGGCATAAACCAGACCTCATCGAGAGCCAGTTCCTCATAAGCCTTTTCTGCCAGAATCAGATGTCCTATATGAATCGGATCAAAGGTTCCCCCCATAATTCCAATTCGTTTTTTCATGATGTTCTCCTTACGGAAGCTGAATCTTTTTCTTCTCTTTTTTCCTTCTTTATAAAGAACGATTTTCTTACCGATAACCTGAACAACCTGGGAACCGGTCCGTTCAGCCAGAACACGGGCGATTTCTTTTGGATCGTCCATACAGTTCTGTAATACGCTGATCTTAATCAGTTCTCTTGCTTCCAGGGCTTCCTTTGCGGACTGGGTAAATTCCGGCGTCAGACTGGATTTGCCGATCTGCAGGATTGGTTCTGTTGTCATGGCAATACTTTTCAGATATGCTCTTTGTTTGCTTGTCATAAACTCTCCTTTATTTGTAATAATCAAATTCAAATCCGTACATACGGACAGTGTCTCCCTCTTCAATACCTGCCTGTTCCAGTTCTTCAAGAATACCGCCGTCTTTCAGGAATTTCTGGAAGAAAGCGAATCCTTTTTCAGAATCCAGGTTGGTATATCCAAGCATCTTCTCAATCTTTGGTCCTTCTACCACATAAGTATGACCATCGTCGAGTTTTTCTACGGTATATGGCAGATTTTCCGCAATAAGAACGTCTTCCGGGAAGAATTCCTGCTCGAAAATAATCTGTTTTTTCTCAATGGAATCCAAAAGAGATTTTACATGGTATAAAAGTTCTTTCACACCTTTTGCCGGTAACGGCAGAAATAGGAAATACTTTTACGCCCTGTGGCTCAAATTCGTCCTTCAGACGCTGAATCGGATCTTCTCCGTCAGGATAGATCACATCCACTTTATTGGCTGCGATTACCTGTGGTCTGGAAGCAATATCGGCGTTATATGCCTTTAATTCTGCATTGATCTTATAGACATCATCTACCGGATCTCTGCCCTCCGTGGAAGCGGCATCCACAATATGGATCATGACACGGGTTCTCTCGATGTGACGCAGGAACTGATGTCCCAGTCCCACACCTTCAGATGCACCTTCGATGAGTCCCGGAATATCCGCGATCACAAAACCGTCAGTACCATCGAGATCAACCACACCAAGATTTGGTGTAAGGGTAGTAAAATGATAGTTGGCGATTTTTGGCTGAGCATTTGTTACACGGGAAAGAAATGTAGATTTTCCTACATTTGGATATCCAACCAGTCCCACATCTGCGATGACTTTCAGTTCCAGACGTACTTCCAGCTCCTGGGCCGGCTGACCTGGCTGCGCGTACTTCGGAACCTGCATGGTGGCAGTTGCATAGTGCATGTTTCCTTTACCGCCGCGACCGCCTTTTAAGATCACCTGCCGGCGATTTTCACCGGACATATCTGCGATTACTTTACCGCTTTCTGCTTCGTAGACAACGGTTCCTTCCGGAACACGCAGTGTGATATCTTTTCCATCGGCTCCATGGCATCGTTTTTTTCCGCCATGTTCGCCATTTTGTGCTGCATATTTTCTTTTGTGACGAAATTCATTCAACGTATTCAGACCTTCGTCCACTTCAAAAATCACATCACCTCCGCGACCGCCATCACCGCCATCCGGACCACCGTTTGGCACAAACAACTCTCTACGGAAGCTTACATGCCCGTCCCCGCCTTTACCGGAACGGATCACGATCTTTGCTCTGTCTGCAAACATATTTTTCTCCTATCTGTCAATATTAGATGGAAACAGTGAACTAAAATTATGATGTCGCTGTTCCTGTTATCGAATATATAAAAAGAAGGCTCCAAACCATTCTGATTTGAAGCCCGCTGCATATGCTTATTCAGCTACCGGAACGATAGAAACCTGTTTCTTATCTCTTCCTTTTCTTTCAAAACGAACAACACCGTCTACTAATGCAAACAGAGTATCGTCTTTACCACGTCCAACGTTTACACCCGGATGAATCTTGGTTCCACGCTGTCTGTAAAGGATATTACCAGCTTTTACAAACTGTCCGTCAGCTCTTTTTGCTCCCAATCTTTTGGATTCGGAATCTCTACCGTTCTTTGTAGAACCAACTCCCTTTTTATGAGCAAAAAACTGAAGGTTCATATTTAACATGGTTTTTACACCTCCTCGAAGATTATATCAATAAATTCTGTGTACTGTTCATCTTCCATTCTCTGTAATCCGAGAATCAACGAATTCAGCAGCAGGAGACTTTCTTTGGAAGGCTTGTTCTTTATCATAAAATGAATACGTGCAGATGATTCATCCACATCAATCGTAAACTCATCTTCTGTAAAGGCCTCAATAGAATTCACCGTATTGATCACCAGTGCAGAGATACCGGCGCAGACAATATCTTCACCTTCCTGGGCATATCCTGCATGATCCTCACTGGTAAAGCCTACACACTGATTTTCTGAATTCTGATAAAACGTAACTTTTGTCATCAGACCACCTGATTAAGCGTTGATCTTTTCGATTTTCACTTTTGTGAACTGCTGTCTATGTCCGTTTTTCTTGTGATAACCAGTTTTTCTCTTATACTTGTAAACGATTACTTTTTTAGCTTTTCCGTTTTCAACTACAGATGCAGTAACGCTGGCATTAGCTACGTCAGCTCCTACTTTTAAACCGTCGTTGTTTACAGCAAGTACCTGGTCAAATGTAACAGTCTCTCCAGCTTCTACACCAAGCTTTTCTACTCTAATGATATCGCCTTCGGCTACTTTGTACTGTTTACCACCTGTTGCAATAATTGCGTACATATGGCACACCTCCTATTATCATTACTCGCCAAATATGGTGGCTCTTTCGAGCTCTTCTACCTCTTTGTGCGGCATACTTCGTAATATTACCATGCTTTTTGGGATTCGTCAACTGTTTTTGAAGAATTTTTTTGAAATTAAAAATGTCAACATTAAATTCGACATTTTTTCATGTTTTTATCGTTTTGCCGTTTTGCACAATACGTAGCCTGTTTTATTGTATATTTTCACTTTTAGGCAGCACAATAGTAAGGCTGCCACTGCTGCCAACCTCTCACGCTCCCTATTTCCGTTCTTATGCAAGCTGCTTTACCTCTTCCTCGAATAGTTCCCCTGCTGAATGATAGCCATGTATTTTGCGTGGGTATCCGTTTATCCAGTTCTCTATACTCTCTACCTCTTCCTCTGTCCTGTCGTCAAAATTTGTGCCTTTCGGTATCTTCCGGCGTATCATCTTATTTGTTACCTCATTTGTGCCACGCTCCCAACTGCTGTACGGGTGGCAGTAATATACCTTTGTCCGCTTTTCTCCCTCGTTGATAATAGAACGCTGTAAGCCCTCTGCATCTGCAAACTCGCTACCGTTGTCTACTGTGATTGTCTTAAATACCCGCTTAAACATATCAGCGCCCCATTTTCTTTCTAATCTATCCAGTGCCGCTACTACTGCCTCGTCTGTATGGTCTGGCAGTTTAAATATAATCTCGTTTCTGGTTTTCCGCTCTGTCAGTACCAGCAACGTATTTTTTGACTTTCCCCGCTTGCCTAAAACGCTGTCCATTTCCCAGTTGCCAAACTCTTCCCGTGTATCTATCTCTTTCGGTCGTTTGTCTATGCTCTCTCCTGCTGCCGCCCTTTTCTGTTGCCTCTGTACTTTCTTATAATTTCTCTTCTTATTCTTCTTTACTGGCAAATTCTTATTAGACAACTTAAGGAAAATACCCTTATCAATGTAGCTGTATAAGGTCGTTACGCATACTGTTACGGAAAAGTCCCCCTCTTTCCCCTGTGCTTTCAATTCTCCCAGTACCGCAGCTGGGCTGTAATCTTCATTTACTATTTTATCCTCTATATAATTTGCGTATGCAATATCGTTTCCTATTTTAAGCTGTGTACCCCTTGCCTTTAAATTTTCCTCTGCTTTCATTTGTGCCTTGTTTGGGCTATAACTTAATGTTTCTGTATAGTCGCTATTTCTGTGCATATATTCCCCTCGCTTAAGCTCATTGTATATAGTGCTGCGGTGTACGCCCAGCTGTTCTGCTATCTCTATCACGCTATGCCCTGCTTTTTCAATGCCTCAATACTTATACGGTCTGTCCATGTCAGCTGTCTGCTGCCTTTCTTATTCGCCATTTCTGCTACCTCTCTTTCGTTCCTGTTCTTTCCCCATATACGACGAAAAGCCGCAAACTCTTTTACAAGTCTGCGGCTTATGCCTTTACCTATTTACAACACTTTTTACAAGCGGTGTATTTCTTCTTTGCTTGGCTTAGCGGTATGCTCTTTGGGTTTTTCATTCCCGAACAGTTAGGCTTACTATGGTATTTTTTGTTGCTACGGTCTACATATACTGTAGTTTCTCCCGTATGCTGGCTTACGCTGGGCGTTGCGTCCTCGATTACGTCAAGCTCTATATTGCACCCGAACGTCTGTACCCCCCCCCCAGAAATTTCCAGTATTTCTGCGGTGTAGCGGGCTTTCGGGTACTTTCTCGCTAAGTCCCCCGCCAGCTCTGCCGATAGATTGCCTATTACCTTATCGCCCCACTTTACGTATGCGGCAGGCTCTCCGTTGTATGTGTACTTTTCTACTGTAATATCTTCACTGCCGGACATTTTGCTTAAAATATCCTGCCTGTTTTCTCCGTCCTCATTATTGAACGTCACGCCTACTACTTTCGTTCTGATTGTATCTAAAACCCTGCTATCAGATGCGGCGGCAGGCGCTGGCGTTCTGTTTCCGTTCTCTTTTCCTGTGCTTTTCTTTTTCAGTCCAAAATAGGCGCATACTGCTGCAATCACAATGCAACCCACCCCACCTGTTATATTTCCAGACGGCAGCGCCGATTAAACCGCTTACTGCAAATAATGCAGCCACTACCAATAAAATTACCTTTTTCTTTGTCATAGTAAGCCCTCGCTTTCGTTTCTACTTCAATTCTAAAATTTCATCAGCAGAGGCGTTAAGCTCTCTGCAAATTTTCGCCAGTGTTATTGCGTTTGGCGTAAGCTCGTTGTTTTCCCAGCGGCTTATATCTTTCTGGTATACTTGCAGGCGCTCTGCAAGTTCCTTTTGCGTCACGCCTGCCGCTTTTCGTGCTTTTTTAATGTTTTCGCCTAAATTCATGCCTTGCCCTCTCTTCTATTCCATACCAGTAATGCAAAGCATATTATATATAATGCCACTTTCACACCGTCCAGTATGGATAGCGTTTTAAAATCTCCGTCCATAATATCAAGTACCACTAACGCCACCAGTAAAAAGCTGATTTTCTTATTCATATTTTTTGTAGGGTGTGATATACTGTTTTTAGAAAAGCAATACCCCTTTTGGGGGCTGCCCTTTGCAGGGCAGCTTATGTATTTACTTTTTCTTCTTGGACTTTTTAGATTTCTTTTGTTTTACCAGCTGGCGGGCTGTTAATGTTAAAACTAAGATTTCTACTAAGTCCTTTATTATTTCCAGTATATCATGTATGGTATCCATTCCCTTTTCTCCTTTCCAGTGCTTTGCACTTATTTGTTTCTATCTCCTTTCTATGGTTTAATTATATACCGTTTTCGGTATATTGTCAATGATTATTTATCACAATATGCAAAAAAATAGAGGGCAGACAGCAAACCGCCCACCCTCGAAAACTTAAGCTAATCTTGTGGCATAATCTAAGCTAATCCAGCCTGCGCCACTTTTTAAGCGTCCCCAGCCTGCGCTTGCGCCCTGTCCGGCTTTCACTTCCACAATGGTAAATACTCCCTTTCCTGTGGTTTCTCCTGTCTTTGCATAGTTCGTGCCTGCTCCCGTTCTGATATTAAGGTCTAAAATATCCACCTGTACGCTAAACGGAACGCCTGCGCTTGCCTGCTGCCCCGCTGCGGTATATACCGCCTTGCCGTTATCATCATATACAGTATAACCCGCCTTGCAAGCGCTCTTTGCATTTTCCAGCGACGTAAACGCCCCCAGCTGGCTTGCTGCGTCCGTCCAGCTCTTATTGTTTCCTCGCTTTGTAGTCCTGCATTTCCCAGTACGTCCCAGCGGCATATATCGTAGTATCTGCACCGCAGGCAGCAGCGCTTACAGTCCTTGCCTTTCTGGAATAACCAGTATTTAATTTTTTCTATCATGTTTTCTGCCCTTTCTGCTGCCGCTGTCTTTCCAGCTCTCTTGCTGTTCAAAAATAGCCGCCGCAATTCTAAACGCCAGATATGCTGCCACAATCAGCGCCAGCAGTCCGGCTATTATCAACACTGCTGCAATGGCAATGCCCTTGATTATCTGCATTTCAGCCCCCCCTATCTGTTATTTTTACTAAGGTGTATCTTAAATACCCATAGCCGTAATACTCTGGGCTGTGTACCCCCATGCTTACGCTGTTCTTGTCCACGTAATAGCCCTTTATTGCCTTTGGCTCTTTCTTGAAATACTCACGGTCTGAAATTATGTGATACTCTGGCTCTGGTCTTACTAAATTCTTGCTGCAATTCCAGCGCTTACCCTGTAATGCTCCGTCAGTACCCTTTTTGTGCGTTCCTGTGTACTTGATTAAATAGCTTGCCAGTTCTGCATAGTTGCCGCTGTCGTCCAGAGGGAATACCTTTACTCTGTTATGCCCCTCGTATGCCTTATACCAGCAGCGCTGTAAAATCTCTGTGTCAATTTTATTTACTACAAGGTGGTGATGCCTCGCACCTTTCTTGCCTATCTCCATAACGTGTATGTATTTGAACTCTAACCCTGCTTTTCTGTACTCCTTTCTGCACTCCCTCAAAAATACGTCTATGTCCTGCCGCATCTGCTCCGGCGTTCTGTCCGACTCTCCTTTCCTGCGGATATAGTCAAGCACTAAATGGTAGTCCCCATAGCCATAGTTTGCATTTATGAGTATCCTTAACTTTCTCTCTGCCTGTCTGGTGTTTACTTTCTCCTGCTCTTCTTTTGTTGGCTTTACTTTATCCCCTCTGCTGATACCTTTCTTTTTGTATCTGCTGGTAAAGTACCTCTCTATCTCTATCGTATTTCCCGCTTTTGTTACCCTCTCTACGTATGGCATATATCTACCTCTCTGTCGGTTCGTTAATACTTTTATCAAGTGTTAAAACGGGCTGCCTGCCCGTTAAATTTCTTGACTTTGCGCCATACATAGCTTATAATTTTTTATAGTATTTCAAAGCTGTATAGCTTAGCGCCTATGGTGTTTCCCCACCGTAGGCGCTTTTATTTTTCATGTTTCCTGCCGCTCTTCCATGCGGCTTAAGGCATACTCATAAGCCCGTCTGTACGGCTCTCTGCAATCGTAGCCCGTGCAGCTATATAATTTACTGCCCTTGCAAAATTCGCAGCTATGCAGCTTTGCGTAATCGCTCGCCGCCCTCTCCTGTCGCTTTTCCTCATATTTCAGATGCCGTTTAATCTGGTTTGCATCTATAACCGCAATTCCCAGCATATTTGCTGTATGTATTTCTCTGTCCATTCCCTCTGTTATGCCGTATTTCACGCCAGCAATAACAAAATCGCAGCCTTTCAGCAGCGCAAGCCCCGCAGCCATGCCCCTTGCCCGCTCTTCCGGCTTTTTATCGTCCATGCACTGCGTCATATATAAATGCGGCGTAATGGGTGCTAAGCCCGCCTCTAACGCCTGCCGTGTCAGCTGCTGCGCATAATCTATGTTTCTGTCCAGCTCTGCGCCGTCTTTCGCCCTGTATGGGCTGCATATATAAACCTTTCTCATGCCTTTTTACCCGCTTTCTGTTGTGCCTCTGCCCGTGCCTGTTCATTTCCTGCCAGATATGCTGCTAAGCACATCAGCTCGTCTGCTCCCTTTTGGTCTATAAAATTACAATCAACGCAGCATTTACAGTACCCCGTAATCTGTAAATATCTGTCGTATACTTCCTGTGGTGTCTGGCACTGCTTTAAGCTGTCCACCATGCCTGCAAGCTGCTGTATTGCCTTTATGCCTGCCTCGCCGCCCTTTCCGTGTATCCCTACTGTAATCTGCCGCATTTTTTGTTTGCGCCGTCTGTATCTCGTCCAGCACCTCTAAGCAGCGCTCTTTTGTGGCATACTCGCCAATTTCCTCTAAGCACCCGTCACTTATGCAAATTACGTGGCGCTTTTTGTCTGCCTCTGCGCCGCCTCTCTTTTTCTTTATGTCCTCGTACTCTCCATACTCTACGCAGGCGTAATTACCGCCCAGTCTATACAGCTTTTCTTTATTCTGGCTGCGTATATATACCTCGCTCATTGCCTTTATCTCCTTGCCTCTAAGTTTTCCATTTCAGAAATGCAGTTTGACGGTATCAGCTCATAAGCTGCCGCCTCTATTTCTGTAAGCGCCTCTTTGTACTCAATGTATCCCCACGCCTGCCGTGCTATCTCTGGTACATTCTGCCGTTCCTCAAAATTTTCTATATGTAAAATCTCGTTTCCCTGCGGCTTTGGAAATGTTCCCAGCGATAACGGGCGTAAAGGGCTGTAATATCTGTGGCTCATTCTCCCGCCCCGCTTTCCTCTTTATGTTCTTGGTAGCCCTCTAAATAGCCTAATGCCTCTACGTCAATTTCCTTGCCGTCTTTACCGTCGTTATTTATCCGAATTTTGCCGTAGTAGGCGTAAATACAGCAGCCGTCATAGTCATATACTCTTATGCTGCCCTCTGTGGCTGCCTCTGGTGTTTCAATAACCAGCGGCTCTGCCTGCTGCATCTGTGCTGCTACCTGTTCGTCTGTTACTGGCTCGCTGTTCTTTCCTCTGTACCAGATAGCCAGCATAAACAAAATGATTGCCAGCACGCCTGCCGCTATAATGGCTACGTACTGTATCAGTTTCTTAACTGTCTGTCGTTTCATTATCCTTTTTACCTTTCTGCTTTTCCTGCTCTTCCTCTGCACACCGTATAAACGCCTCAATGTTGGCAATTTTCTTGTTATGTGCGTTAATAGCTTTTTTGGCTTTTTCATACAGCCAATACCATTGCGCAATTTCCTTATTTTCTTTCTCTTTCTGCAAATCCCTTTCCGCTTTTTCTATTGCATCTTCCAGATTTCCAGAATATGTAAAATGCCGCATATTTTTTGTTTCTCTGATTTTATAGCTTGCCTTTCCCACTTACTCGGCCCCCCTTTTTTCTACCTCAAAACGTAATTTCATTTGTGCCGGGTACAAATCTACCTTTGGTGCGCTGCGCCCGTTCCAGCGTTTCCCGCCGCACTCCCCTACACATTTCCAGCCAGCTGCTTTAAGACTGCTGCCTGTTTCGGATACTAAAATATAAGTAATCAGTTTTTGTATCCTAAATTTCTTGCCGCTCTCCATGCTGCCGAATACAAAAAACTGCACGCATTTCTTGTACCGTCTGTGCAAAGTCTATTTACTTCCAGCGTTAGCCCGTTATCCAAATATCTGCTTACTGGTCTACCCACAATAGCCACGCCTACTATTTTCTCTCCGTCGCTTGCCGCAATGCTGAATTTATGCCCCACTACTGGCTTATGGTGTCTATGGTATCTCTCAACAAAAGCATTAGCCTCTTTTAACGTAATTGGTACTAATTCAAGCATTTACTGCCGCCTCTCTTCCGTAGCAAAATAGTAGTTATCTACTATCAGCATTTTTTACTGAAAAGACACATAAGCCCCAGCGGTACGGTAATAACCGCTATTGTTATGTCGCCCTCTGCCGCCCATACTGCCAGCACGGTAACTACCAGCATTGCAACCACTAAGCGTCAGATCACGGTAAATATTAAATTTACGCCGAACAAAACCCGCCAAATGGTAGGAACCCAGATTGCTGTCACGACCAAGCTCGCAGCTACCGAAGCAATCGACACGCAAATGG
>ENA-OPYX01001009-OPYX01001009.1-human-gut-metagenome-genome-assembly--contig:-NODE-1009-length-15871-cov-3.098133_pt1 | contig 15871 bp, 15 predicted proteins | sample MGYA00242639_ERZ504486 | MGnify/ENA primary metagenome ERZ504486 (study PRJEB26092, sample SAMD00036296) | human gut metagenome | host: Homo sapiens | study: EMG produced TPA metagenomics assembly of... | reverse complement strand
ATATTGAGGTTGTTGGTAATACCATCGAAGAGAGTTACAAAAAAATGTGGATTCCATATATCGGCGACATGAGCACACGTTGGCCGGAATATGATGTAAAATGTGAAGGCGCATGCTCAAGCTGCCAGGCACTTCTTGCAATCAACATGGAAGAACTGAAAGCTGTTAACGAGTATGACAAGAACGCAGGTATGACAGTTGTTATCGGTGGAAAGAACGAGATTCCGAAGGATATTCCGGATGAGAAGATCGTACTTCACGGAAACTGTACAAAAAAATATCTGAAAGATCATCCGAATGCATACTGGATCCTTGGCTGCCCGCCAAATGAGCCGGCACTGTATCTGACCGTTCAGAGAAAAGAAGTCATCAATGGTATGGGTGACCAGGAGGAAGAAATCATCCGTCCATGTATGGCAAGAGACGCAGCAGTATGGCGTGACTTTGTATTCAAAGCTGCTGACAAATATTACGAGGAGCATCCGGACGAGAGATAATGGAAGGATACGTGTATGTAGACATGGATCAGAAGCTCCGCAATTTGCTGAATACCATTTTTACCGATGAATTCATGGAGGAAAATACTAATTTTTCTAATTTTGAAGGATTTCAGTATTCCAGCGCAGTTATCACGAACTGGAAAGCCGATAAAATGGTTTACGCTCAGCTTCTGATGGATAACTTCGTAAAAGAAAGTACCAGATTTTCATCCTGGGAAGAAATGGTACAGGTAGCGGCAGAACAAAGATTCGGTGCTGCAGCAACCGCGTAATTCATAAATATTACCGAAAGGTGTATTACTTTCTCTATATAAAATGCCCCGCCGGCTGGCGGGGCATTATTATTGCTGTGAATGCTGTGAACGATGCGTTATCATCACGATTTCATCGGGGGGGGTAAAATGTTATACAATTTTATTTTCCGTGAAACCGTGGATGGATTCAGATTTAATTTCTTTGCCGCTTTTCTCAGACTTCCGCAGGAAGTAAGCGCTTCTTCAATCAGCTGTTTTTCAAATTGCTCCACTGCACCGTAGAAATCTGTATCCAGAACGGTGTGCTTCGGTGGAAGACTTAAGTTCAACAGACTGGACAGAACGGAATCTTCGATCGTGCCTTCTCCGGCACTGCATAATATCACGTACTCAATAATATTTTCCAGTTCACGGATATTTCCCGGCCAGTGATAGGTTTTTAACAGATTAAGCTGCTGATTTGTGAAAGCAAAAGAGCAATGATATTTTTCCGTATATTTCCGGATAAAGGTGTTGCACAGTGCTTCCAGATCCTGCAGGCGCTCTCGCAGAGGCGGTACATAGATCGGAATAACGTTTAACCGGTAGTACAGATCCTGTCGGAAGGTGCCGTTTACAATCTTTTCTTTCAGATTGGAGTTGGTTAATGCGATAAAACGGATATCCAGTTTGATGGGATGGGAACCGCCGACCCGGGTAATCTCCTGCTGTTGGATGGCACGGAGCAGTTTGACCTGTAGTTCCATTGGCATATCACCAATCTCATCCAGCATTAACGTACCGTGATTTGCCTGTTCAAATAATCCCTTTTTGCCGTTTGGATTCGCACCGGAAAAGGCACCTTTTTCATAACCGAACAGTTCGGATTCCAGCAGGTCTGCCGGAATGGAGGCGCAGTTGATTTTGATGCAGGGTTCGTTTTTCGTGCACTGTTTTGAAATATTTCATCGGCAACTACTTCTTTTCCGGCACCGGATTCGCCGGTGATCAGTATGGTAGCATCTGTCGGTGCAATATGTCGGATCAGATTCCAGATATTGGCCAGAGATCCGTTTTTTCCGATCATAATATTTTCCGATGAGACTATGGAATTGTCATTTGTGTCGGGGTTACTTGAACTGTTAGGAGCTACTTGTCGGAGTTCCTGCAGAAATGTCTGGAAATCTGATTGAAGGTCGCGAAGTGTGATGAGAGAACGGTGACAGACTACGATTAAATGAAGTTCGCCGTTTTCGTTGAATATAGGTGTTCCTGCCAGATATCCACGCAATGGCGGATCTGTTTTATAAGTCGTGCATAGTCGAAACGCACTTTTATGTGTTGTTATAATTTCCTGAATGACGCCGCCGGTGTAGAGCCTGTCCTGGCCCTGCAAGTCTTGTATTTTGTGGTTCAGGATTTCTTCCGGGAGAATGTGTGTGCTCTGGGCAAAGGCATTGTTTATATACAATACCATTCCGGTTGCATCGCTGATTAAAATGCCATCGGTCAGATGATCGATGGCAGATTTGTAATCAATATTTCGTAACTGAAACGTATGAAGAGCCTGTAAAATGTCCTGAATTTTGCGCTGTGCAGATTTGTTCTGAGTAGACGCTGAGATGTCGGCAAGCTGTTCACACACATTGGATATAATAATTTGCTGATTCATCATGATTCTGACGCATTATTCCTTTTTGTTTGGATAGTCAATATTGTATTGTTTAATTTTTCGTGAAATGGTGGAAGCATTGATATTCAGTTTCTTGCCTGCTTCCCGAAGGTTTCCGGAGGTCTTTAATGTGGTCTCCAGAAGATTTTTCTCAAACTGGGCAACCGCGCTGCTGAAATCCATGTCTGCGGTGATTATCGGCTCCTGTTCCTGAGAAATATTTAACAGTCCTGCAATGATGGAATCGTCTACCTGTCCGATACCGGAACTGCAAAGCACCAGATACTCAATAATATTCTCCAGCTCACGGATATTGCCCGGCCAGGAATATTGTTTTAGGTAGGTTAACTGCTGTTCGGTCAGAGAGAACGGACGGTTGTATTTTGCAGAAAAGACTTCAATAAAGCGGTTGCACAATGCTTCGATATCTGCAACACGTTCCCGCAGAGGCGGAACATAGATCGGAATTACGTTTAAACGGTAATAGAGATCCTGTCGGAAGGTTCCGTTTGCTATCTTCTCTTTTAAGTTGGAATTTGTCAGTGCAAGGAAACGGATATCCAATTTGATTGGACGGGAGCCACCGATTCGGGTGATCTCCTGCTGCTGGATCGCACGCAGCAATTTAACCTGCAGATCCATCGGCATATCACCGATTTCATCCAGCATCAGTGTTCCGTGGTTTGCCAGCTCAAAAAGTCCTTGTTTTCCTTTTGCATTTGCGCCGGAAAAAGCACCTTTCTCATAACCAAACAATTCGGATTCCAGAAGGTGTGCCGGGATGGCTGCACAGTTGATCTTTACAAACGGCTTATCGTTTCGGTTACTGTTTCGGTAGATTTCATCCGCGATGACTTCTTTACCTGCACCGGATTCACCGGTAATCAGAACGGTGGCATCAGATGGTGCTACATGACTGATCAGTGTCCAGATATTGGCAAGGGTTCCGTCTTTGCCGATCATTTCGTCATTTAAGGATTTTTCTGATTCTGCACAGGAATTTTGCGGATTCATCTCCTGAATCTCTTTGATAAAGGTGTTGAAATCTTCTTTCAAGGACTGCAGGGACACAATCGGTCGGCTGCTGGCAATGACCTGCTTAAGCGATCCGTCAGAGTCAAAGATTGGTGTTCCGGAAGCGTATCCGGTCAGCGGTGTGCCGTTGGCATAAGTCGTAGAGAGACGGAATGCCGGTTTTCCGGTGCTTAAAACATCCGGAATCGCGCCGCCGCTGTACAGCTTGTCCTTTTCAATCAGATCATAAATGTTATGGTTAATTACCCGTTCCGATTCAATCCCTGTGTTGCGTGTGTAGGCAGGATTTACATATAACACATTTCCTTTGTTGTCTGTGATAAAGATACTGTCGTCAATCCCGTCTACCACTTGTTTAAAATCGATTCCCTTATCTAAAAATAATTTAACTGGTGATCAATGTTTTTCAGTTTGTCAGCAAGATCTGCATCAGCTGTTTTCCGAAATCAGCTTTTTGCAGCATTTGCCGAACCTGGTAAATGGCTAAATATTGATTCATATGTATACAATCCCTCCCTGGGGTTTTAACTGTTCTGTTATTATAGCAATTTTTTAACAAATTTTGTAAACAGTCGTTGCAGGTCTGTTCGAAAAATGCAACAAAGGAAAAAAGAAGGGTGTTTTAAAAATTGCAACAAAAATGATATTCTTTTGAAGAAATGGAACAGAGATTACTGTAAATCGCCTGATTTCCTGCCAAAATCCGGAAAAAATGGAAAAAACAAAACTGGCATGAAATTTGCAATGTATTATAATAAGAAAAAATAACAGTAAAGGTATGTTTACAGGTTGGAGGGTAAATCATGGATGTAACATATTTATCAGATATATTAAAGAAAGTTTCGGAAAAGAGCATGGATGTGGATACGGCACTGGAGTCTTTGAAACATTTGCCGTATGAGGATATCGGCTATGCCAATATTGATCAGCACAGAAATCTTCGCACCGGAGAGGCAGAGGTGATTTTTGGACAGGGCAAGACACCGGAGCAGATTGCAGGTATCGTGAGCCATATGATGCATGACAATGCAAGGATTCTGGTGACACGGGCATCTGCAGAAGCTTATGAGGCAGTAAAAGCGGTTGCCCCGGAAGCGGTATATGAAAAACTTTCCAAAATCATCATGGTTGGCGCGATGCCGGAGCCGAAAGCAGAAAAAGGAACCATTGCAGTAGTGACTGCGGGTACTTCCGATATTCCGGTGGCAGAGGAAGCAGCACTGACCGCTGAATTTTTCGGTGACAAAGTAGACCGTGTATACGACGTAGGTGTGGCAGGTATTCATCGTCTGTTTGGCAAGATCGACCGGATCCAGAGTGCAGATGTGATCATCGTGATCGCAGGTATGGAAGGCGCGCTGGCAAGTGTCGTCGGTGGTCTGGTGGAAGTGCCGGTGATCGCAGTACCAACCAGCGTAGGTTATGGCGCAAGTTTTGGAGGACTGGCAGCATTACTTTCCATGCTGAACAGCTGCGCGAATGGAATCGGTGTAGTAAATATTGATAACGGATATGGAGCAGCATGTCTGGCAAACAAAATCATGAAGAGGTAGGAACATGGCAAAGGTAAAAGAGTCAAAGGTGGAAAAACAGCAGAGATCCGATGCGGCAGAACAGGCGCACAGACTGGCACATGAACTTGGACTGGATCATGACCATTTGCATGAGGAAGGCACATCTCATGAGCATGGTCATGGACATCATCATCCAAATTCCAAGGCAGTTTCTAACCGGTTGGCAAGAGCCATTGGTCATCTGGAGGCAGTAAAACGGATGGTAGACCGGGAAGATGACTGTTCGGAAATTCTGACGCAGCTGGCAGCGGTTCGTTCTGCGATTAATAATGCCGGAAAAGTAATTTTGATGGATCATCTGAATCATTGTATCATAGAAGCAGTTGAGGACGAGGATTACGACAAGATCAAAGAGTTTGGAGATGCGATCCAGAAGTTCGTGAAGTAGATTTTTTTGAGTGAGGGAATTTAAAATGAAGAAAGTATTATATCTGGAATGTAAGACGGGAGCAGCCGGGGATATGCTGATGGGGGCATTATACAGCCTGCTCACAGAGGAACAGAAAACCATATTTTTGAAAAAAATAAATGCAATCAGCGAAGAAGTGCACGTAATTCCGCAGGAAACATGCAAACAGGGAATCGGTGGCATTCATATGAAAGTTGAGATCAACGGGGAAGAAGAAGGCGTTGAGCATACTCATGAGCATCATCATGATCATGGAGAGATGCATGAGCATACCCATGAACACAGTCATTGTGCAGAACATACCCATGAGGAAGTCCATGTACATACTGATGAGGATGGTCATGGACACGATCATGCTCACGAAGATGCACACGTACATACTCACGAGGATGGTCATGGACACGATCATGCACATGAAGACGCACATACCCACGACCCTCACCATGAAGATGGACATATGCATGCACATCGTCACGGACATCATGCACATACAAGTGTTGCGTCCATTTTGGAAAAAATCAGTTCACTGGATCTGAGCGATATCGTAAAGAAACATGCAGAAGGCATTTACCGCGCTATCGCAGCCGCAGAGAGTACCGTTCATCGTACCGATATGGAGCAGATCCACTTCCATGAAGTTGGTTCTGTGGATGCGTTAATTGATGTGGTTGGCAGCAGTCTTGCCATCGAGATGCTTGGCGTGGATGAGATTCAGGCTTCTCCGGTCTGCGTGGGAAATGGCACTGTTCGCTGTGCACACGGTGTACTTCCTGTTCCGGCTCCGGCAACCGCAGAGATCATCAAAGGCATGCCGGTATATTGCAGCAGCTTTGACGGGGAATTACTGACACCGACAGGTGCCGCTATTTTAAAATACTTTGTTGAAACATTCACAAGACAGATGAATATGGAAATTGAAGAAATCGGATATGGTTTCGGCACAAAAGAATTTGAACAGTTAAGCTGTGTAAGAGCTTTTCTTGGATATCAAAAATAGAGATGACTGATACCTCTGTAAGTGTTGAGGTATTTCCGGATAAATAAGTGAAAGATAACAGCTCATATATTACGTTACAGTTCACTCATCACATGTATTCAGGTAATGATCATGCTTGCATGAGGAATTAGCTGGATACATAGTGATGAAGGGAGCGCCTTTTTATGAGCAAAAGTAGTAGCGAAGCTACGGAGAAGCCCGAAAGGGCATTTTGCGAATGGCGCGTGTGAACTGTAACTGTTCTCCGTGTATTTGGCGTGTAACATCTATAATAATGTAAATCATTTCACACCTAAGGTATCATTTCCGTAAAATACTACAGATTTGCCTTATTATAATTTGTTAAGAGATACTTTCTTTTTTCTTCATATTTCAGCCACAAAAAGAACACAATTTCCCGGTAATATAACAGTATCAAATAAATCAAGTGAAACGCATAACAAACATTTGAAATTTGATGAAAGCCTTAACCTGAGGTAAAAAGATCAAGTCGAACGAATATGAGACTTGGTTCAGTGATTTTAATTAATATGAGTTGATATACTTTTAGAATCACTGTCAGATATAAAAAGCTTCTGAGGGTAGTCAGTTAACCAGCATTGGCACATTCAGGGGCGACAAAAAAACTATTTCCTTTATATAGATAAAATTTTTTCATAACTCACTCTCCCCCCAAAAAACCGGATTCGTAAGGAACCCGGTTTTTTATTTCGTAAAAATGTGAAATTATCTTTTTTCTTAAATATTCAAGTCGAACGCACGTGAGACTTGGTGCGTGATTCTGGTCAGCGAAAGCTGACATATTCTTCTCAGAATCACTGCACATCCCCGCGGAGCGTTTATCTCAGTCGGAGATTGTACTCCCACTGAGAAAGACTTGTTATTACTCACCACTTGCAGAAGTGGGAGTCTTCTCGACTGAGATAAAAATATAATCAAAAACTTTTCCTGCTGTCTCTAAATATAATTTTATCACGCACCAGTTATCAAATCGAAATTATTTCGTATCTGAACATAATTATTAAAAAGCTAGCATGTATTAAAATATGCATATTATTAATAAAATGTATATTTATGCATTTCTATGTATAATTTAAGCCACCCAGGTTTTTGAGTTATAATAAGTATTTCTTATTATTAAAAATCCGGATGGCTTTTTCTTTTTTAACTACATATTTGTATGTTCATATTTTTCAACATTGTTTTTGATCTGGTCAATGATCTGATGCACTTCCTGATCTTCATTTTTAAATTTACTGCTGAACATGAACACTTTTCGTGGACTGTTTTTCTTACATAACCAATAATCTCTGCCAGCCAAAACAGATCTTTCCGTTGTCACTTCAACAAAATATCCCTGTTGATAATGATATCTTGCAATTACTTCAATACCCTTTTCCATAAAATTCACCCTCTGTTGATAATTATTTTTTTATGAATTGGTTGTGTGAGTTATCAACAACAACATGCTCAAGTATAACAGAAAAAAAGTTTAAGTTAAGTATTGAAGTTTTTTTTCTTGTTGTTCTCATTGATATAGAAATAAAAGATTGGTTTTGATGTAAGTGAAAAAATTTTTTGTTTATCAACGACACCGTTGTTGATAATATTCTATTCTTTTTATTTATTTGTAAACAACATACTTATATTCTTTATATTATATCCACAAAAAATGTCGAAAAACGTTGATTTTATGGGATTCTTGAAAATAAAGTACGGACATTTACAGGCTAATGACAGGTGGCTGGTTGGAAAAGATGCGAATATACGTAGGTGAAGAAGCGGACAAATGTGGGATGCCCGGAAAATCGAAGAAAAAGCGGGCTATTGGCGAAGAAAAAGGCATAAATGGGCAAAGAAAAGGCAGATATTGGTCCCAGATTTGTCCGTTAAAAGAAAAATTGAGTCTTATTTTTGGCCATTTTTGCTATTTTACGGACATTTATGGGCAATAATTTGTGAACTAACGGCAATTTTGAGGAGAATTGAATTGTTTTACAATTGTTTTTTGGAAAGAAACGGACAGATATGGGATTAAAAAACTGGAACTAACGGACAGATTTAGGATGCTTTTTGGTTAATTAACGGACAAATGTAGGACTTTCGGGAGATTTTTGTGGAAGAAACGGACAAATTTTGGGATCAATGAGTGGAACTAACGGCATTTTTGAGGCAAACAAATGTTTTAACGGACATTTATAGGATGTTTAGTTTTAAGAGATATCTACATATTGTGCCGTAAGTTCGGAAATAATACTTTTTTAACGGACAAATTTAGGATAGTAGTTTGGGAACTAACAGACAAATGTGGGATACCCCTTGAAGAAACGGACATTTATAGGATGTAAAAAAATAAGAATAAGACATTTGTGGGTTCGAACGGATGTTTTTAACGGACATTTGTAGGACCACATCGAAAGAAACGGACAAATATGGGATGCCAAAATACAAGATATGGACATTTCTGGGTGAAAAAATGGATATTTAGTGGACAAATGTAGGATGCTAAAAATTTTTTAGCGGACATTTATGGGATATTGTGGTGAAATAACGGACGTTTATGGGATGGATTTAAATCTTTTAACGGACATTTATGGGTGTTGATAACTTTTTTTAAAAAAAGTCTGACAGTTTTTTCGTTGACAAATTGAGGATTTAAAGGCATAATTAAGGAAGTAAATTAGAACGGAAAATAGTTAGTTTATCTGGTGCATTTTTGCATCAGATCGTTTTGAGGGATACAAAAGAGAGAATATAAAAAGGAACTTTATCACTAATGGCAAAGAATGAGATAGCGAAATCGGATAAAACGATGTTCCCGGACATGTTAAAGAAAAGTAATTTTCTGATTTCCTCCGTATACAGAGCATCGCTTTTAGAGAACAAAGTGCTGGCACTGGCATTGACAAAAGTGCGTTTGAGTGATCAGGGGCGTCCGGTGGCGACACTCCGTACGAAAGAAATTAAAGAAGTTTTACATGTAACCGGAAATGCAATGGGTACATATCTGAAAGACGTTGCTACTTCTCTGGCAGGTCGAACTATGTTCATCGAATCTGCGGACGGAAGTTTTAAATGTATGAGTCTGGTCGGTGTGGTAAGTTATGAATCCGGTTCCGGTACGATGGAAATTAAGTTTGAGCCTGAGATCAAAGATTATATTTATGATCTGAAGGCTAATTTTACTATGTTAAATATTCCTATGATGTTGTCATTTCGTTCCGGATGGTCATACCGTCTGTACGAACTGCTTTCTTCGCGCGCCTATCATACGAAATATGATAAGGAAACAGGCAATGTTTTTCCATATAAAATATGGTGTTTCGGAGATCAAGCTGCATCTTGGAACCGTTCAGATCAAAGACGATAAAGGCAAGATCAACCGTGATATTCAGCGTGAATTGGAGAAAAAAAGAGATCGATTATGACTATATTGTCAACGAATTAGTGCATGAAAAGCTGAAATCCTTTGATAAATGGTGTGATTTCAAGCGTCGTGTTCTGGATGTTGCGGTCAATGAGATCAATGAGAAGTCTGATATTTCTGTAAAATATGATCTGATGCGAAGCGGTCGTGGCGGAAAAATCTATGGAATTGATTTTGAAGTAACGAAGAAAGATATGACGGTGGAACCGACACTGGAAGAAGAAGTTCCGACACCAGCAGATGCAGAACTGGATGATCTGATTGATAAAGTCATGGATATTATTGATGAAAAGATCAAGATTTCTCAGGCGAAAGCATTATTAAAAGTAGCAAATTATGATATTAATAAGATTGAATATGCGTATGAACTGGCATGTAAGCAGGAAAATATCAAAAATCTGATCGGCTGGCTGACTGCTGCGATTCAGAATGGATATGAAGATGCGCCGATTCATAAAGTAAAGGGATATTCGCAGGAACAGACAGAAGAATTCGATGAATATATGGAACAGATGCGTCTGGAACATTATGCAAAGGCAGATTCTACGAAATAAATTTATGGATTTTGTAAAAAATAATGGTGTAAATAAAGTCAATAATAAGAAAATGTGATGTATAGAAATGTACATCACATTTTTTTGTACAAAAATTGGGTCCCATAAATGTCCGTAAGTTCGCCCATAGATGGCGTGAGTAAAAAATATAGCCTATAAATGTCCGCAAGTTTGCCTATATATGTCGTACATAAAAAATAGATCCCATAAATGTCTGTTAGTTTACCCATAGATGGCGGGGATAAATATAGCCTATAAATGTCCGTTAGTTTGCCTATAGACGGCGTGCATGAAAAACATAGCCTATAAATGTCCGTTAGTTTGCCTATATATGTCGTGCATAAAGAATATAACCTATAAATGTCCGTTAGTTTACCCATGGGTGGCGTTTATAAAATATAGCCTATAAATGTCCGCTAGTTCGCCTATAGAGCGCGTGTATAAAGAAATAGCCCATAAATGTCCGTTAGTTTACCTATAGGTGGTGTGTATAAGGATATAGCCCATAAATGTCTGCTAGTTTTCCTATAAATGTCTTGCATAAATATACATCCCATAAATGTCCGTAAATTTACCTATAACTGTCCGTTAAAAAAGACAGAAGAATGAAATCTTCTGCCTTTTTATGAGCTTAATCCTGTAGCAATGCAAGTAATTCTTCTCTGGAAAATGCCGGATTTTTAGTTGTTTCTCCACCAAGAATCTGATCTGCCAGCTGTGCTTTCTTTTCCTGTAGTCTCAGAATTTTTTCTTCAATGGTGTTCTGTGCAATCAGACGGTACACAAGGACTTTGTTTTTCTGACCAATACGATGTGCACGGTCGGTTGCCTGGTTCTGTACCGCGGTGTTCCACCATGGATCGTAATGGATCACGATATCTGCTGCTGTCAGGTTTAGTCCGGTTCCGCCGGCTTTCAGGGAGATCAGAAATACTGGTGTTTCATCCTGATTGAAGGCGGTTACAAGCTGCATACGCTCCTGTTTTGGCGTGGAGCCTTTCAGTACATAGTATGGAATATTTTCCTGTTTTAAACGCTCTGCAATGCCATCCAGCATGGTAGTGAACTGGGAAAATATCAGTATTTTATGTCCGCCGGAGATTGCATTCTGAACAAGTTCCAGACACAGATCCAGTTTGGCAGAACCTGCCTGATAATTTTCATATAATAGTGCCGGATCACAGCAAAGCTGCCGCAGTTTGGTCAGTTCCGCAAGAATTTCAATTTTGGACTGATTAAATTCTTCCTGAGACTGTTTGGATAACAATACCTCCAAACGCTGGACATGTGCCCGGTAAAGGTCTTCCTGCTCTCCTGTTAACGGCGTAAACATGTTTTTCTCCAGTTTTTCCGGAAGATCCTTTAATACATCCTTTTTCAGACGGCGCAGCACAAACGGCGCGATCAGTTTTTGCAAACGTTCCAGTGCAGCGGGATTGCCGATTTGAACGATCGGGATTTCAAAGGTGACATGGAACCGCTTGTAGGAATAAAGGTATCCGGGCATCAGGTAGTCAAAAATACTCCATAATTCGCCCAGATGATTTTCTACTGGTGTACCGGTCAGGGCAATGCGAAAATCGGAAGCAATCTGTTTGACCGCTTTTGCTGCTTTCGTGGTGGCATTTTTGATAAACTGTGCTTCATCAATGATCTGGTAGGCGAAGGTCAGCTGCTGATACAGTTCAATATCCCGGCGGAGCAGATCATAGGATGTGATGAAAATGGCACCTTTCTGGTGGTGTTCAAGCACGGATTTTCGTTCTTCTACGTTTCCGGCTACGGTATAAACGGTCAGTTCCGGTGCAAAATGGTGGATTTCCCGTTCCCAGTTGTATACAAGGGATGCAGGGCAGACAATCAGTGTATTTTTGTGTGTTTCCTGCCGTTCAATGTAATGGGCGTAGAGAAATACAATCACCTGAAGGGTTTTTTCCAAGTCCCATATCATCAGCAAGAATTCCACCAAAACCGTTCTGGCAAAGGGTTTCCAGCCAGAGATAACCGGTTTTCTGGTATTCGCGCAATACTTTCTGGAATTTTTCCGGAACTTCAAAATCACTGTCTTCCACTGTTTTCATATTTCGGATCAGTTCGCGGAAGCTTTTTCCTTTTTGTACGGACAGAAAACTTCCCTGCCGTAGCTGTTCGTCCAGATAAGGGGCACGGAATTTTGGCAGGGTGATATCACCGGAAGCCAGTTCCTCATAAGTGAGCATCAGTCCTTCCTGTAACTGAGCCAGAGTATCCAGATCTGTGTCCTCTACAGGGAAAAATTCACCGGATTTTAAGTGGTAAAACTTCTTTTTGCGGTCGTATTTGGACAAAATGTATGCTAGTTCGTCCAGATCAATGCTGTCTGATTCAATCTGAAAATTCAGAAGATCTTCTTTCATCGTAATACCGATGGATATTTTCGGCGGCTGAATTACCCGGATTTTTTTCAAACGATCAGAGATAAAGACTTCAGCAACTTCTTCAAAGGCTCCCAGTCCTTTGGTCAGAAGTTCGAACATGCAGTTTTCATCACTGGAAGCTACTGGATTGCCGGTTCGATCATCGATGGCATTACAATAACTGGAGATGAGTGCAGCAACTTTTGCTTCTTCCCGTATATTTCGATTCCTGTCTTTTTGACGATTACTGCCGTCAAAAATCATGGTAAACCTGGTCATTTCCGTAGTCTGCCACCAGATCGCAGGTGATCAGATTCTGTTGTGGAAGATCCAGATATACACGGAAAGCAGCTTCATCTGGAAGGTATTTTTCCGGAACATAGCCAATTTTCTGAATCTGATACACGGATTCCAGTTCTGGAAGAAAATCACGGGTAAATACCGGTAGATCGTCATTAGCGATAAAACAGTTTCCGTCCCAGCGAATAGTTCATATTTTTCTCAAATGTATTTAGTGCGGTTGAATTTCGACGGCTGATCCGGTAGATTTTCTGATCGGAAAATACATATTGCCAGTCGTGACTGTAAATGACCGGTGGTTGTTCCAACGTCAGTTCAATTCCATCTTCTACGGATGAAATCTGCAGAGATTTCCGATAGGGTTCGTCTACCGGATACCACAGTTTGGAGGATTTTGTATAAGGTGCCAGATAGATTCCTGTGGTGCGCACAACGTCCATAAAGGAATCCAGCGTCTCATGCCGAAGAAAATATTCTCTGGAACTTGTGAAGTTATACCATGCGTCACTGTCTTCAAACTGGCGCATAAAATACTCCATGAGCGGTCGGCTTTCCGCATCAAAGGCTTCCAGCTGATGGGTAAATCCGAATTGTTTTCCATAAGCAAACCACTGTCCGGTCTGTACGCGATTCACCAGAGCTGCAATATCTTTGACTACATACATTTTGTTTTCTCCGATTCTCAGGGAAACACATGGATATCTTGTGTCTGTATGTAAAATTGCTTCCAGATGAATTTTGCCTGCGATGGAACCGGAGGTAAGAAGCCAGTTTTCCTGCTCTCCCATCCGACGTAAAAGCTGTGCCATTCCATAATCTGTAGAACGGGCACTGGTATTGTCCTCAGGGAGTTCAACCAGGGGAATACGTGAAAAGGTATGTTTTGGCTCATCTGGCGTGAAATCATCGTCAATCGTAAGTAATGATTTTTTGGGCTTATGGATATAGTGAAGCAATGTGGCAACACAGTGTTTGCACAGGTCTTTTTCTTCGCGGAAATAATTACAGGGACAATAATAGTCAAAACGATCTTCTTCCATGTCGTCATCGTAGTACATGGTCACTTCTACAGAGTAGGAATGCTCATTTTTGTCCCGAACTTCTGCAACGATATCCAACTGAAGATCACCATATTCGGATGTGGATTTATAAGTTTCAAAAGAATATACGCCGCCGGTCAGCTCAATCAGTCGTCCCTGATAAAAAAGCTGAGGATCCAGCATCGTTTGTAAATCACGTTCTGTCCACATAGATTCAGAGCTCCCTTCTTTCTTTGGTAATAAGTTTGATAACTATATTTTGCATTAAAAAGATAAAAATAGATATATCAAATGAGAGATGTCTCCCACCGCTATAGGTGGGAGCAACAATGCCGGGATCATTCTTGAACATGGTACCAAAAATATAGTTATCAGTTGTAAGAAAATAATAAATCAGATGTTATCATTATACATTAGGAATCTATGATGGCACAAGTGAAAACCGTGATAAAATCGAAAAAATGTTCGATTATATTTGCTTAAAAATAAAAACATTACAGATAAATGCCTTTCATGGCCCGGTAAGTTGCTGCCAGTGCTTCGGAAAACGGTGTGTAAGTCAGACTGAGTTCATCGGTAAGTTTGGAACCGTCGAATAATTCACTTTCTGCTTCTGTTAATGGGAAAGGAAATGGAATTCGGGCAGTCAGTGAGCGGGCAACGGTCACATTCTGTTCGGTAAAATCCACATCACTGGCGTTGTGCAGTTCATCAAGAAATGTCCGGTAGGTGAGAACTTCCGGTGCGCTTAAATTATAGGCTTCGTTATGGCTTTTTTCAGACTGGATGCAGCGAATAATTGCTTCGGCGGCATCTTTGACATAGATCATCTGAAAATGGCCGGTGCTGTCGGATGGATAATAGACAGAATGATTCTGGATGACATTCTGGATAAACCAGGATTCTCTCGGTGCGTAATTATATGGTCCGAATACAAAGGCTGGTCTGAGAATCGTATATGCAAAATGATTCTGTTCATGCACTTTCTGCAGTTCTTTTTCCAACAGCATTTTCCGATAGGTGTACAGTCCTACTTCATTCAAAGGCTGTATATGGATTATGGCAGAGTATATGAAAACATCGTTTGCATCGAGCTTCTTCGCCGTGGATATGATGTTTATGTCGGCAAGCTCTATCAAAGGGAAATCGACTTTGTTGCTCAGAGAGGCAGCGAGAATGCCGGAGCATTCTTGAATCAGGTCAGCGACAGTGTGTGGGCGAAGTATTTCGAGATGGCTTAAGGCTGAAAAAGTAAGGTATGCAGAAAAGGAGCTTTCGAATAAGCGAAGGCTCCTTCTTAAAATATATAGATTTCACAAATCCCTGTAGATATACATTCTTCTGTCATAAATGTATAAAGATTTTGCACAGTTTGTTTTTCCCAAAAAACTTATTCTGTTTTTCAACTTCTGTGATATAATGCTTTATTATAATAATTCCCATGGACAAAATGAGGTGAACCAAGTGAAAAAGAAAACACTTGTGCCTCTTATCATTTTTTTACTGGGCATATGCCTTGTTAGTTTGATTGTATACAAAACAGACACCCACGAAAAAGAGCAGAGACACATAACAGCACAATTAAACGTAGTCACCTATGGTGAACGAATAAAGAATGAAATTACAAATGGAATTGAGATCACAGATACCTTGAAGCAAATCTTAATAAGTGAAGATGGCGAAATCCATCAGTTTGAAACAATTGCAGGAAATCTTATGTCTGATTCTATTGAA
>ENA-OPYX01001008-OPYX01001008.1-human-gut-metagenome-genome-assembly--contig:-NODE-1008-length-15886-cov-3.383971_pt1 | contig 15886 bp, 21 predicted proteins | sample MGYA00242639_ERZ504486 | MGnify/ENA primary metagenome ERZ504486 (study PRJEB26092, sample SAMD00036296) | human gut metagenome | host: Homo sapiens | study: EMG produced TPA metagenomics assembly of... | reverse complement strand
AGGTTATATTGCTTGCAAAGAAAGTTGATGCAGTATATGACAGCGACCCTAATATAAATCCTGACGCAAAGAAATATGATGTACTTTCATTCAGTGATATACTTTCAAAAAATCTCGGCGTAATGGATTCAACTGCGGCATCAATGTGCCGTGATAATAATATGCCTATACTTGTTTTCGGTCTTAGCGACCCTGAAAACATTGTAAGAGCGGTAAAAGGCGAAAAAATAGGTACACTTGTAAATAATGAGGGAAAACTTTAAGATTAATTGATATATTTAAGGAGGAATTTTAAAATGGGTAAGTATCCTGAAATTGAAGAAAGATGGAAAAAAGAATAAACGGTTATGCGGGTGAATTAAAGACAATCCGTGCAGGACGTGCAAACGCGTCTGTACTTGATAAAGTTGCTATTGATTACTACGGCACAATGACACCTGTCCAACAGGTAGGTTCAATCTCATCACCTGAACCGAGATTACTTGTTATTCAACCTTGGACGCAAGCGTTTTAAAGGAAATCGAAAAGGCAATCAATGCGTCTGACATCGGTATAGCACCACAAAATGACGGTAAGGTTATAAGACTTAACTTCCCTCCGCTGACAGAGGAAAGAAGAAAAGAACTTGTTAAGACTGTAAAGAAGTATACAGAAGAAGCTAAGGTGCAAAATTTCGTAACGCAAGACGTGACGCGATTGATAAGACAAGGCTATGAAGAAAGACGGCGAAATCACAGAGGACGATTTGAAAGAAACAGAAAAGGATATACAAGACTTGACAGATAAGTATATTAAAGAAATTGATAATATCAGTGCCGCAAAAGGAAAAAGAAATCCTTGAGGTTTGATAATTAAAATCACTACAGCATTGACCGGCAGGCTAAGTCTAGCCGGTATTGTGCTAAATAGAGAGGTATCGTATGTTTTTTTCAAAGAAAAAGAAAATCAAGAAATAGATTATGTCAAGACTTCCGCAAGCATATCGGAATTATAATGGACGGTAACGGCAGATGGGCGAAAAAAAGAGGCTTGCCGAGAAGTGCCGGACACAGTGCCGGAGCGGATTCACTGAAAAAAATTATCACGAGGCAAATAATCTCGGTGTAAAGTATATAACGGTATATGCTTTTTTCAACGGAAAATTGGAAACGACCGAAAGAAGAAGTTGACTATCTTATGTCGCTTTTGCTTGACTATCTGAGAAATGCCGAAAAAACTCTTTCGGGAGAGAATGTTGTTATTCGTGTAATCGGTTCAAGAAAAGGTCTGTCCGAAGAAATTTGTCGGCAGATTATAAAGACAGAGAATTTTACAAAGAATAATACAGGAATTGTTATGAATATCGCTCTTAACTACGGCGGTCGTGAAGAAATTGTAAATGCAGTGAAAAATATCTGTAAGGACGTTAAGGACGGCAGGCAGAATGTTGATGATATTGACGATGAAGTTTTTTCAAGCTATCTGTATACCGAAAATCAGCCTGACGTTGACTTGCTTATCAGAACAAGCGGTGAGCAGAGATTGTCAAACTTTATGCTTTGGCAGGTAAGCTATGCGGAAATGTGGTTTACCGATAAGCTATGGCCTGATTTTAAACCGACTGATTTACATAAGGCTATAATCGATTTTCAAAACAGAGGCAGAAGATTTGGGGGTGTGTAAAAATGGTTAAGAGAATTATAACGTCGGTGGTCGCATTGGCGGTATTTGTTGGTATACTGTTTTTACCGCCTATATGCTTTACAGTTGCACTTGCGGCGGTTATATTGTTTATGCTATATGAGTGTTACAGTGCGACAAAAGCCGATGTCGGAATGAAAACTATCGGATTTATTTCCGCTGTCATATTGATGTCATCAATTTATTTTTGCAAAGCAATAGAGTGGGATACTTTTGCATGGGCAACTGCGTCAATAGGTATAATTTTTATCATAGCACTGCATATGATTACAGTAGTGGCAAAGCACGGTAAAAGAAATTATAAGGATATACTTTCAAACGGTTTCTTGACTATGTACATTGTAATTTCAATGGGGTGCGTATGGCTTACAAAGGAAACGTTTGATACAGCAACAATGCTTTTAACATTTATATGTGCGTGGTCGTGTGATACGTTTGCGTATTTTACAGGCAGATTTTTAGGCAAACACAAGCTGATACCTCACGTCAGCCCAAATAAAACGGTTGAAGGTTCAGTCGGCGGTGTTGTCGGTGCAATGGTTATCTGTATTGTATATCTATTGATTGTGAAAAATGTATTTGATACAAATATGTTGACGTGGAGTAATGTAGTTGTTGAGGGTGCGGTTTACGGTCTTGTAGGCGGTGCATTGTCACAGCTCGGCGATTTGATTGCTTCGGCTATCAAACGCGATACAGGAATAAAAGATTTCGGTTGGATATTCCCGGGACACGGCGGATTTATGGACAGATTTGACAGCGTTATGTTTATAGCACCTATTATGTATATATTGCCTATGGTGATTTTTGGAATTATGTAGGGAATGTCAAATTAATTGGAGAAAAGACAAATGGAATTTGAAAAGAAAATAGCGGTATTGGGCTCAACAGGCTCAATCGGTACACAGACTCTTGAAATTGCCCGCGAATACAAGGGTATAAAAATAGAGGCAATGTCTGCACATTCAAATATTGATTTGATTGAAAAACAGGCGAGAGAGTTTAAACCGAAAACGGTGTGCATTACCGATGAAGAAAAGGCTAAGGATTTAAAAATCAAGCTTGCCGATACCGATATAAAAGTAGTACAAGGAAAAGAAGGTCTTATAGAAACGGCAACGGCTGACGATGCAGATACGATTGTAACCGCGGTTGTCGGTATTTCGGGACTTGAGCCTACAATAGAGGCAATAAAGGCAAAGAAAAATATTGCTCTTGCGAATAAGGAAACGCTTGTAACAGGCGGTCATATCGTTATGGATTTGGCAAAGGAAAACGGAGTTGAAATACTTCCGGTCGACAGTGAACACAGTGCGATATTTCAGTCACTTCAAGGCTGTAAGGACAGACGCGAAGTAAAGAGAATACTTTTAACGGCATCGGGCGGTCCGTTCTTTGGGGAAAAAAACGTGAAGAACTGGTTGACATAAAACCTGAGGACGCATTAAAACACCCTAATTGGAATATGGGTGCAAAGGTTACGATAGATTCATCAACGCTTGTCAATAAAGGTCTTGAAGTTATGGAGGCGAAGTGGCTTTTTGGAACGGATAACATAAAAGTTTTGGTACACAGACAAAGCGTTGTACATTCAATGGTTGAGTTCGTGGATAACGGAGTAATCGCACAGCTCGGTGCACCTGATATGCGACTTCCTATACAGTACGCATTGACGTATCCGAACAGACTTCCGATGAAGAATAACGAACTTGACTTTACAAAGTATCCGTCACTTACATTTGACGAACCCGACACAGACACGTTTTATGCGTTGAAATTGGCATATGACGCACTTAAAGACGGCGGTATAAAACCGACTGTATTTAACAGTGCCGATGAAGCGGCGGTTGAGTTGTTTATGCAAGGTAAAATATCTTATCTCGGTATATCCGACGCTATCGCAAAGGCGATGAGTGAGATTAAAAATATTGAAAATCCGACAATTTCGGATATTTGGGAAACAGATAAGTTAGCCCGTGAGATTGTATATAGATTGGAAAAGGAGAGCTTAATTTGATAACTGCGATTGTATCTGTTGTAATGTTCCTTGTAATGGTTTCACTGCACGAATTCGGTCACTTTATTGTTGCAAAAATGCTGAACTTTAAAGTTGATGAATTTTCTGTCGGAATGGGACCTGCAATATTCAAGAAAAAGAAAGGCGAAACACAATACTCAATAAGAATTTTGCCGCTTGGCGGTTATTGTAAATTTGAGGGCGAAGATGAAGCCGACAATACCGATCCGCGAGCTTTTTCAAATCAAAAGCCGTGGAAAAGATTGCTTGTACTTTTGGCAGGCGGGGTTTTTAATATCATTTTGGGTTTTGTACTGTTTCTTGTTATCGTTCCGTCAACGTCGCCTGCACGAACAAATGTTATTGATACGGTTGTTCCGCACAGCTATATAGAACAAGTCGGAGTACAGCCGAATGATAAGATTATAAAGATTAACGGAAAGAAAATTAATTTCTATAATGATATTTCGCTTTATACTCAAAATTTCAAAAAAGACGAACAGGCAACCGTAACGGTTTCAAGAAACGGTGAAAAAATCGACTATTCATTTATGCCGACGGAGCAAATTGTCAAAACAACTTACGGAGAAAACGGCGTACAAGTTGACAGTACAATAAACGGATACACAACAGGTCAGTTTGTGGAATATTCCGATAAAATGCCTAAGGACGATTCGATTGTAGGTCAGTCAGAAACAAGCACAAGATATATAATAGGCTTTACACCTAAAACAAAGGATATAACGATATTTAATGTTTGGGGAGAGGCTTTAAATGAAACCGAATTTGTGGTTAAGCTTGTGTATCAGTCATTCTGGCAGATGATAACAGGTAAGGTCGGAGTAGACCAAATGTCAGGACCTGTCGGAATTGTAAGCGAAGTGAACAACGCGGTTAATTCGGGCAGTTACAGTTGGCTTTATGTGCTTAACTTGGTTGCACTTTTGACAATAAATCTCGGAATATTCAATCTTCTTCCGATACCTGCACTTGACGGCGGAAGAATATTGTTTGTACTGATTGAAATGATACGCAGAAAGGCTATTCCGCCTGAAAAAGAGGGGATAGTTCATGCAGTCGGAATGTTATTGTTATTGGCATTCATTGTGTTCGTATCATTCCACGATATAATGCGTTTATTCAATAAGTGAGGTTAATATTTATGAGAAAACAAAAAAGAATTGTAAATATAGGCGGTGTGAAAATCGGCGGTGACAATCCCGTTGCAATTCAGTCTATGTGTAATACCGACACAAGAGATGTCAAAGCAACGGTAAATCAGATACATGAACTTGAAAATGCAGGCTGCGAGATAATTCGTGTTGCCGTGCCTGATATGGTTGCGGCTAAAGCCGTAGCGGATATAAAAAAGCAAATTCATATACCGCTTGTTGTCGATATACATTTTGATTATCGTCTTGCGTTGGAATGTATGAAAAACGGTGCGGATAAAGTCAGAATTAATCCCGGCAATATCGGTGACCGCGACAGAGTAAAGCAAGTTGTCGAAATGGCAAAGGAAAGAGAAATCCCTATCAGAATCGGCGTCAACGGCGGTTCGCTTGAAAGAGAATTACTTCAAAAATACGGCGGTGTAACTGCCGACGCACTTGTGGAAAGTGCTATGGGACACGTTGCAATTCTTGACGAACTTAATTTTAATAATGTGGTTGTGTCAATTAAGATTTCAGACGTTCCGAAAATGCTTTGCGCATACAGAAAATTCAATGAAATATCGGATATTCCGTTGCATATCGGTGTAACCGAATCCGGTACGTTAAAAGGCGGAACGGTTAAATCGGCTGTCGGAATTGGTGCACTTTTGGCAGAAGGAATAGGCGATACTATGCGTGTTTCGCTTACGGCAAACCCTGTTGAAGAAATTTATGCGGCGTATGATATTCAAAAGGTTTTGGGTATGAGAAAAACAGGTGCGGAGATAGTTTCGTGTCCGACTTGCGGAAGAACTCAACTTGGACCTTATTTCAATCGCAAACGAAGTTGAAAAACGTGCCGCAAATATTGATAAGCCTATTAAAATCGCCGTTATGGGATGTGCGGTAAACGGCCCCGGTGAAGGCGAGAGAGGCTGATATAGGAATTGCAGGCGGGAAAAGGGTGAGGGGACTTATTTTGCAAAAAAGGCGAGATTATAAAGAAAGTACCTCAAGACAGCCTTGTCGATGAACTTATGAAAGAAATAGAAACATTATAATACGAGAGGATTGGGATATATTGAAGAAGTATCTTGTTATAAACGGCGTAAACTTAAATATGCTTGGTATCAGAGAACCGGGAATATACGGAAACAGCACTCTTGACGATTTGGAAAACAACATCAGAAAAAAAGCAGATGAACTTGGTGTTGAGGTTGATTTTTTTCAAAGCAATTTTGAGGGCGAAATCGTTGAAAAAATACACAGTGCAATGGGTAATTACAACGGCATTATAATAAATCCGGGTGCATTTACTCATTATTCGTATGCTATCAGAGATGCGTTCGGTTCGGTTAAAATGGATGTAATCGAAGTACATATTTCAAATATCCATAAACGTGAAGAGTTCAGACATACATCTGTTATCGTACCTGAATGTATAGGACAGATTTGCGGTTTGGGATTTAAGGGGTATGAACTTGCATTGGAGGCATTGGTATGCAGAGCAGAATAGATAAACTGTGCGAAAAAATGCACGATAACGAGGCGGTTTTTATATCAAGCTATCCGAATATATTTTATTACAGCGGTTTCACGTCAGAGGATGCATATTTGCTTATTTCGCACAGCGGCAAGTATATTATCACAGATTCGCGATACACAATACAGGCACGTGAGCAAGCAAAAGGCTTTGAAGTGATTGATATTGCAAAAGGTTTTGAAAAAATTATTTTCAAGAATAGACGAAAAATATATAGGTTTTGAAGAATCATATATGAGCGTCGGAGAAAATAAGCGAATAAGAGCAAAACTAAAAGACGGACAAGATTTTGTTGAAATGCAAAATCTTATAAACAAACCGCGAGAAATAAAAGACGAATGCGAAATAAAAAAAATTCGCAGAGGCTGAAAAAATTTGGCGATATGGCATTTGAATATGTTTTAGGCAGAATTAAAGAGGGAGTAACCGAAAGAGAAATAGCACTTGATTTGGAGTTCTTTATGAAAAAACAAGGTGCGACTGCATTGTCGTTTGACACTATTTCCGCATCGGGTATTCGTTCGGCAATGCCGCACGGCATAGCTACCGATAAAAAAATCGAAAACGGAGATTTTCTTACTTTGGATTTCGGCTGTGTTTTCGAGGGTTACTGTTCGGATATGACAAGAACAGTAGTTGTCGGCAAAGCGAATGATAAACAAAAAGAAATTTACAATACAGTTTTAAAAGCGCAAACCACTGCAATAGACGCAATTAAAGCAGGTATGAAGTGCAGTGAAGTTGACGGAGTGGCACGAAAGATTATAACCGACGCAGGTTACGGTGAGAACTTCGGTCACAGTCTTGGACACAGTGTCGGTATTGAAATTCACGAAAATCCGTCATTTTCACCGAAAAGCAATGCTGTTGTGCAAAACGGTAACGTAATTACGGTTGAACCGGGAATTTATATAGACGGTTTCGGCGGTGTAAGAATTGAAGATTTAATCGTTGTACAAAACGGTAAAGCGGTAAATCTGACATCATCACCGAAAGAACTTATTGAAATTTAATACAGCTCAAAAATCACATCAATTTTGATGTGATTTTTGAATTTTTTTAATCTATGGTGTTAGTCATGTCAATCATATTTTCAGCAAGAGTTCCGTATCCTTTTGTGGGATTGTTTACAAATACATGAGTTACCGCACCTATAAGCATACCGTTTTGTATAATCGGCGAACCGCTCATACCCTGAACAATTCCGCCTGTGCAGTCAATTAAACGAGGATCGGTAATTTCAATAATCAATCCTTTGTCGGAATCGTTTGTGATTTTGTTTATTTTTATCGAGTATTTTTCCGATTTTTTTGCCCTATAACGTCTGAAAGTATATACGCGTCACTTTCGCATATCTGTTCCTTTGCGGCAACGGGGATGGCATTATCAGAGGAAAATTCATCGCAAGACATATTTCCGTAAATACCTATTTGTGAATTTATACTGATATTACCTATTGTATTACCGTCAAACGCACCGTTAATTTCTCCGGGATGACCTTTTGAACTTTTTGATACAGATAAAATATCGCAATTAAGAATATTTCCTGATTTAACGGATAAAATATTACCTGTATCAATATCGTTTATTCCGTGACCGAGTGCGGCAAAGCTGTTGTTTTGAGGATTGTAATAAGTCACAGTACCGATTCCGGCGGTACTGTCACGCACCCAAAGACCTAAACGGTATATATTGTCTTCCGATAAAACGGGAACGGCATTAATCAAAATATCTTGATTATCCCGCTTTATTGAAAGTGCCACACCGCTTGGATTTTCATTTACGGTCTTTGAAAATTCTTCTGTACTGTTGATGAGTTGATTATTTATTTTTTCTATTCTGTCATTTATCTTTATACCGTATTTTTTTGAAACATTTTCACCGTTTACTTCCGATGTTCCGACAACGAGCAAACCGTCGGTATATATCTTTACGCCTACCGCTTTACCGATAGGAACGACTTTGATTTCATCGGCATAAACGCTTGTGAAAATACACAAATTTAAAAGAAGAAAAACTACTATTTTACAGGAAACTTTTTTCAAATTATTCACCGCCTTTCTACACTTAAATTTGCCGAAATTCGACACGTTTATACTGAAAAACTTATTGAAGAAATGGTTTTAAAAGTTTGTGTTTTTCTGAATATGTGGTATAATAACCTCACGAAACATACAAAAAATCAAAGATTTTTATGTTTCGGAGAACATTGTATCATAATATTGCGGCGACATTCGGCCACCTTCGTTGTTATGATATAATAAAATGAAAACGATTTTAGGAGAATATTTGATGAATAATATGTTAGATAAACTTAACGAAAGGCAAAAAGAGGCTGTATTGGCAACGGAAGGTCCTGTTCTTGTGCTTGCAGGTGCGGGAAGCGGAAAAACAACGGTGCTTGTAAACAGAATTGCATATATGATTTCCGAAAAACATATACGTCCTTGGAATATTTTAGCGATAACTTTTACAAACAAAGCCGCAAGAGAAATGAAAGACCGTATTGAAAGACTTTTGGGTGATACCGCAAAAGATATGTGGATTGGTACATTTCACTCGGTTTGCGTCAGAATTTTGCGTAGTTGCATTGATTTGCTTGGTTACAGCCGTGATTTTGTAATTTACGATACAGCAGATACAAAGACTGTTATGAAAGAATGTCTAAGAGAACTTGACATTGACGAAAAAAGTTTTCCTGTCAGAAACGTGTTGTCTATAATAAGTAACGCAAAAAATGACTTGATGGATGCGGCAACTTTTGAAAATGTTTACAAAAGCGATTATCGTATGAGCATAATCGCAAAAATATATTACAGATACCAAACAAAACTGAGAAAAAACAATGCAGTCGATTTTGACGATATTATTTTGAATACAGTTAAGATTTTAAGTGAAAAATCCCGATGTATTGTCAAAATATCAAGATAAGTTTCAGTACATACTTGTTGATGAGTATCAAGATACGAACAATTCGCAGTATCTTCTTATAAATCTTCTTGCACAGGCAAACAGAAATCTTTGCGTTGTCGGTGATGACGACCAAAGTATTTATAAATTCAGAGGTGCAAATATCGGAAATATTCTTAATTTTGAAGATGATTACTCTGATGTACAAAAGATAACGCTTGACCAAAATTACCGTTCAACGCAAAATATCCTTGATGCCGCAAACAGCGTTATATCTAACAATAAGGGTAGAATGGGTAAATCGTTGTGGACGTCAAACGGTGACGGAAACAAAGTTTTTGTATACACGGGTACAAACGAATATGACGAGGCAAGATATATTGCACGTCAGATAAAAAAGCATTTCGATGAACAAGGTTCATTTTCGGATTGTGCGATACTGTACAGAACAAATGCACAGTCGCGTGTAATAGAAGAAATGCTTATGCGTGAGTCTGTTCCGTACAAAGTCCTTTCGGGACTTCGATTCTATGATCGTAAGGAAATTAAGGATATAATTGCATATTTGAGAGTTGTATATAATCCGAATGATGATGTAAGTCTGGCAAGAATTATCAATGAGCCGAAAAGAAAAATCGGTAACGCAACGCTTGAAAAAGCGAGAAATATTGCACGTGAAAAGGAAACAAGTCTTTATGATGTTATTTCTCACGCGGACGATTACCCTGAATTTAAAACGGCTATAAAAAAATTACTTAGTTTTTCGGAAATAATACAATCACTTATCAAACTTAAAGATACCGTTACGATTGAAGATCTTACTGGAAGAATATTGAATGATACAGGATATATGCCGGCACTTGTAATGGAAGATACAACGGAAAGTAAGACAAGAATAGAAAACTTGGGCGAATTTATTTCTGTTATTACCGAGTTTGAGAAGAATGAAGAAACGGGGAATACACTGGGGGGAATTTTTGGAAAATATAAGTCTTGTTTCGGATATAGACGGATATGACGAAAATGAGGACAGTGCGATACTTATGACTATTCACAGTGCAAAAGGTCTTGAATTCCCGATTGTATTCTTGAGCGGTCTTGAAGAAGGATTGTTCCCGGGAATGCGCTCAATGGAATCGGACGATGATATAGAAGAAGAAAGACGTCTTTGCTATGTTGCGATAACGAGGGCGAAAGAACAGCTTTATATCACCAAAACGATAAGCAGAACTATTCACGGTAAAACAATGCCGACAACCGCGTCAAGATTTTTCAAGGAAATACCTGTTGAATATCTTGAGGACAAGACAACGCTGCAACCGAAAGTTGCAAAGGTAATGCAAGACTTAGGGGTGCGTAATGCGTCTGTACCGAAAAAAGAAGTTTATATGACAAAAGGGTTTGGCAGCAGTGTAAAATCAAGTGGTTCAACCGACTATTCTAAATTCAAAGCCGGTGATGCCGTTGAACACAGAACATTCGGACGCGGAGAAATTCTGAAAGCCACTCCTTGCGGAAATGACTGTATTCTTGAAATTCAATTTGAAAGTATCGGATTTAAACGTCTTATGGCGGCATTTGCAAAGGTGAAAAAGATTAATTAATAGAGAGCCTGTCGACAAAATGTCGACAGCTCCAAAAATCACATCATGCTGATGTAATTTTTGAGTATTTTCAGAGAAAAATCTAAAGTTCCTCCAAAGTCGAAACTTTAGATTTTAAGCCATTTCTGCCGCACATGTCGCCAGAAATGATTGAAACTTGAGGTTAGCTTTTTCAGTAGTTTTGCCTACGGCAAAACCGCTCTGCGAGCATCGGATGTCTTTCCGATACGCCATCAAACTCCCCAAAATAAAGCAGACAAAACCGTAAAGGTTTTGTCTATAATCAATTAATGTTGATAAGCCTTAAAATATTATCATTAAACGGCTGAATATTTTGATTATATAAAAAGCCTGTTTCGCGTGGCGGTATTGCATTAGGCAGATTTATTTCGATAAGTGAGCCGTTAGACAATTCGCTTTTTACAAACTGCTTTACCACACATGAAACACCTATGCCGATTTTGGCAAATTCAATAAGCATATCCATATCGTTCACTTCAAGGATATGCGTAGGATTGATATTGTTTTCGGCATAGTAGTTGTTTATATGCATACGGGAAACGTTGTCTTTGTTTAAAAGCATAATATTGCCACGTTCAAAAATTTCAAAACCGTTGCAGTTAAGACGTTTCAAGTATGACGGAGTACAGACGAATGTGTCCTGTATTGCACCGAGCGGATAATATTCAAGACCGCTGATGTTGTCAGGCTTTGCCATAAGCGCAACGTCGATTTTACACTCTTCAAGCATTTTATGTGCATTTGCAGATGATGTACAAGTTATGGAAACATCGGTGAAAGGATATTTTTCGGTGAATTTTTGAAGATAGGGCATAAGCAGGTACTTGCAAAGCACATTACTTGCGGCAATGCGAAGTCTGCCGTTGTTTTCAAGGTGCTTTAAATTGCTTTCGGTATCGGAGAGCATATTTAATGCTTGTTTTACGCCGTCATAAAGAAGTCTGCCGTTTTCGGTCAGAACAACACCTCTCGGTTTTCGTAAAAACAAAGTTGTTCCAAGACTTTCTTCAAGCTTTTTTATTGTCATACTTACAGCCGGCTGAGAAATATAAAGTTGCTCGGCAGATTGAGATATACTGCCGCACTCGGCAACACACAGAAATACCTTGTATTTGGAAAGATTATCGTAGTTATACATTTGACACCTCATATAAGTTATTTTTATGGATAATATAAATTATATATATTTGAATTATATCACTTGTTGTGCTATAATTCAATAGTAATAAAAGTAAAATAAACATTTCGGAAAGGAAGGTTTTTGTTATGGGAATGACTATGACGCAAAAAATTCTTGCGAATGCCGCAGGAAAGGAAAGTGTTAAAGCCGGAGAACTTATTATGGCGAATTTAAACTTAGTTCTTGGCAACGACATAACAACTCCTGTTGCAATAGGAGAATTTGATAAGATAGGACTTGACGGAGTATTTGATAAAGCAAAAGTTGCTCTTGTTCCTGACCACTTTACACCGAATAAGGATATTAAGTCTGCTCAGCAGGCATTAAAGGTCAGAACTTTTGCAAAGGAACAGGATATTGTAAACTATTTTGAAGTCGGCGAAGTCGGTATCGAGCACGCACTTCTTCCTGAAAAAGGCTTGGTAGTTGCAGGTGACGTTGTTATCGGAGCAGACTCACATACTTGTACATACGGTGCATTGGGTGCTTTTTCAACAGGTGTTGGCTCAACAGATATGGCAGCCGGTATGGCAACAGGTAAGGCTTGGTTCAAAGTTCCCGAGGCTATTAAAATTAACCTAACAGGTAAACTTAACAAATATACAAGCGGTAAGGACCTTATTTTACATATAATCGGTATGATTGGCGTTGACGGTGCACTTTACAAGTCAATGGAATTTACAGGTGAGGGTATGCACACTCTTACTATGGACGATCGTTTCTCAATCGCAAATATGGCTATTGAAGCAGGTGCTAAAAACGGTATATTTGAAGTTGACGATTTGACTGTTGAATATATGAAAGACCATTCGGACAAAGAATATACAGTATTTAAAGCTGATGATGACGCTGAATGTGACAGACAATAGACATCGAATCTTTGCAACAGTTCCTCATACGGTTGCATTCCCTCACTTGCCTGAAAATGCAAGAACACCGGAAAACTGGGGCGATGTTGAAATTGACCAGGTTGTAATAGGTTCATGTACAAACGGACGTATTTCGGATTTACGTCATGCGGCTGAAATTCTAAAGGGTAAGCACGTTAAAAAGGGTATAAGAGTTATCGTATTCCCTGCAACACAGGCAATTTACCTTGAAGCATTAAAAGACGGTACATTATCGACACTTGTTGAGGCAGGCTGTGTAATTTCGGCACCTACTTGCGGACCGTGTCTTGGCGGTCATATGGGTATTTTGGCAGAAGGCGAAAGATGTGTTTCTACAACAAACAGAAACTTTATCGGACGTATGGGACACGTTGACAGTGAAGTTTATCTTGCAAGTCCTGAAGTTGCGGCCGCAAGTGCTGTAACGGGTAAGATAACAGCACCTGAAGAAGTAATGTAAAAAATAAACTTCACAACTTAAAATTGATTTTGAGTTGAGTTTGGAATGGAGGATTAATATGAAAGCAAACGGAAAAGTTATTAAATACGGAGATAACATTGATACAGACGTAATAATTCCGGCAAGATACCTTAACACAACAGACCATAAGGAACTTGCGTCACACTGTATGGAAGACATAGATAAAGAATTTGTAAATAAAGTTAAAGACGGCGACATTATGGTCGGCGGTGCAAACTTCGGCTGCGGTTCTTCAAGAGAACACGCACCTATCGCTATAAAAGCAAGCGGTATTTCATGTGTAATCGCAAAGGATTTTGCAAGAATTTTCTATCGTAACGCAATCAATATCGGACTTCCTATTCTTGAATGTGCCGAGGCGTCAAAGGATATAGACGAAGGCAATGAAGTAGAAGTTGATTTCGATACAGGCGTTATCACAAACAAGACAAAGAATAAGACTTATCAAGCAGTTGCATTTCCTGAATTTATGCAGGGCATTATCAATGCAGGCGGTTTGGTTGAGTACATAAAGAAAGGAATGTAATAAAATGGCTGAATTTAATATTGCACTTATACCGGGTGACGGAATTGGTCCTGAAATCGTATCGGGTGCTGTTACAGTTCTTGACGCGGTAAGCAAAAAGTACGGACACAAATTTAATTATCAGGAAGTATATATGGGCGGTTGTGCCATAGATAAGTACGGCGTACCGCTTCCACAGGAAACAGTTGATATTTGTAAAAAATCAGACAGTGTGCTTTTAGGTGCAGTCGGCGGTCCGAAGTGGGATTCACAACCGTCTGAAAACAGACCTGAAAAAGGACTTTTGGGCATAAGAAAGGCTCTTGAATTATATTCAAATCTTCGTCCGTCAATCCTAAAGCCGCAGCTGAAGGACGCGTCACCGCTTAAAGACGAAAAGCTTGAAAAAGGACTTAACGTAATGGTTGTCCGCGAACTTACAGGCGGTATTTACTTTGGTGAAAGAAAGAAAGCCGAGGACGGATCATGGGCGTCGGATACAGAAAAGTATTCAGTTGAAGAAATCAAGAGAATAGGTAAAATTGCATTTGAAACAGCTATGCTTAGAGATAAGAGAGTTGTATCTGTTGATAAGGCCAACGTACTTGAATCTTCAAGACTTTGGAGAAAGACTATGATTGAGCTTTCGGCAGACTATCCCGAAGTTGAGCTTACTCATATGTATGTTGATAATGCAGCTATGCAGCTTGCAATTAATCCGGCACAATTTGACGTAATCGTTACATCAAATATATTCGGAGATATTCTTTCAGACCTTTCAAGTGCTATTGCAGGTTCAATCGGTATGTTGCCGTCAGCGTCACTTGGCGCAACAAAATGCGGTATGTACGAACCAATTCACGGCAGTGCTCCTGATATTGCAGGTATGGATATTGCAAACCCTATTGCAACCATTGTTTCAGCCGCTATGATGCTTGAAATGTCATTCGGTCTTGTAGAAGAAGCAAAGGCAATAAATGACGCAGTAGATGAGGTACTTGACCAAAATTACAGAACAACCGATATTATGTCAGACGGTATGAAAAAGGTTGGCTGTAAGGAAATGGCTAAACTTATTGCGGAAAATATATAATATGCTAACAAAAACACTCATAAAGAGTGTTTTTGTTGCTTTATGGCAAAGTTCTTTAATGATGTTGACTTGATATGAAGTTTGTGGTAGAATATAGTATTAGATAGGACTACACAAAATTAATTACATCATTGGAGGCATCATTATGAACATTTCAACAAATCTAAAAGCTATTGATATGATAAAAGGTGAGATTTTATCGGAGATAGCACATCTTTACAGAACTCTTGCGGACTATGACGAAATAGGCGATTATGAGAGTGTTACAAATGAAATAGCAACGGTTATTGCTATGGATTACATACTTGCAAGACGGTTGGGAATCGGTTATGCAAGCATAGATAAAAAAATTTCCGAACTTCTCGGCATAGGTGAAGAAAACGGACACGAACTTGAGATAGAGTTTTCGGATATGTCGGAACTAAAGAAATATTTAAAGAGCCGCTAAGGCTTACAGTGCATCAATGCACTTTGGAGGGACTTATGAGAAAACATTACGGACAAGTTGTTAAGACTTGCATTAAGATAGCATTTGCATCAGCACTGCTTTTGATCATAAGCGGTGTACTCAGTTATGCGATTAAAGGCAAGGTTATAGCAATATTAGAGATAATTGCGGGGATAATAGCATTTAGTGCGGTTATTTTTATAAGAAATAAAAGAAATGAGAGCGCCGTTGGTTGGCGCAGCTGCCCGGCATCCGGTACGCCATCACCGCCAACGGTGCCGCTGTCTGGGATATGGGCACAGACCCGCTGGGTGCCGTATACAGCCGCTATGCCGATGCGGCCCAGCGTCCGACCCATGA
>ENA-OPYX01001007-OPYX01001007.1-human-gut-metagenome-genome-assembly--contig:-NODE-1007-length-15889-cov-4.691093_pt1 | contig 15889 bp, 23 predicted proteins | sample MGYA00242639_ERZ504486 | MGnify/ENA primary metagenome ERZ504486 (study PRJEB26092, sample SAMD00036296) | human gut metagenome | host: Homo sapiens | study: EMG produced TPA metagenomics assembly of... | reverse complement strand
GTGCTAAACTGTTTATATCCATTTGGATAACCTCCTTTGATTTTATGTGGTTGGCGAACCAACATAATTATATCACTGGAGGTTTTTTACTGTAAGCTTAAGCAATGCTGACTCACCGGCCTAGCCGATGGTCTATTCGTTCATCAAAGTTCCGTTTCTCTTCTGAGAAACTCCACTGTGCTGAACAGGCTTAAAGCCTAACAATAAAATTGTACTATTAACTGCAATAGAAAATCTAATATCAACACTTTGTATCTCTCTCAATTTTAATACCTTATTAAAAATTTCTTTATCTTTGGAATATATAGAAGATTGCATATATTGATTATCATAATTTTATCTCCATATTTTTTTAAAGTATACGTTATTATATTTCATTTATATTTTTTGTCAATACATTTTATTTACTCATTTCCATAATAGATTATCTATTATCAAGTAAGTCTAAATAAAAATTTAACTCGGAAAACAAGCAATACCTTTGTTCTCCTTTATAATATCGAACTTCTTTAAGCTTATAAATCAATATTGCTATTTATTTCTATGTATTGTTTTTCTATATACATAGTATTATAATTAAGTATATAAAAATTTTATTAAATGATGGAGAAAATAATGGCAAAGAAAAGTTTTTATAAAATCGAAATGTTATTTTTGAAAGTTCTAGAACAAGAAGACTGTTATGGATATCAGCTAACACAATCTATACAGGATATTACAAACGGACAAATCAAAATCGCAGAAGGTACCATGTATCCAATTCTTTATAAATTACAAGACAAAGGTTACATCTCTGATCGACAAGTCAAGGTTGGAAAACGCCAAACCAGAGTTTACTATCATTTAGAGCCTGCAGGAAAAGAATATCTTTCTCAGTTAACACATGATTATTATCAAATGATTGATGCTATTCAAGCTGTCTTAGGGCCAAGGAAGTAAAAACAATAAGGAGAGGAGCATATTATGACAATAGCAAATAAATACATACAACAATGCAAAAGTTTATTTCCTGTTTACGGAAAATTAGAGCGTACTTTTTTAAATCGATTAAAAGTACAAGTAAACGAACATTTAGATTTATTTCCTGATATAAGCTATAATGAACTAGTTAAGCAATTCGGATCACCTCGTGAAGTTGTTATGGAATACTATGATAATATAGAGGATGATTATTTATTAAGTAAAATTGACCTGGCAAAAAAAGTTAAAAAGTTTTTACTTTTTATTGCAATTTTATTTTTAGTTTACTTTTTTTATCAAAGTTATACAACATATCAGGCTCTAAATTTAATTAAAGATCAACAAATAATATATGAAAAACAAGGAACAATTGAAGAAACAAAGTAAAGCAAAGAGGAGTTTATTATGAAAAAATCACAATTTTATTTTTTAGCATTTTACTTATGTTAAGCTTAAATACTAATATTTACGCTTCTGAATCAATGGATTCTAACGAATATTCTATTATAGAAACTTTTTCAGATGGTAGTTATATCAAATCTGTTTTGATTGATGATTCAACAGATTGTTCATCACTAGCACGTAAAACATCAACAAAAACCGGACGTAGAGTATACTCTTACGAATCTTCTTCTGGAAAGCTATTATGGACAATTACAATTACTGGTACTTTTTCATATACTGGTTCATCATCCAAATGTACTAAATCTGAAATTTCTACAACTTGTCCTGCAAGCAACTGGAAACTTTCATAGAAAAAAGCATATACATCTGGCTCATCAGCTAAGGCAACTGCATCGTTCAAGCAGTATAAAAAAGATGTATATCTTCAAACAATTACAAGAACTGTTACTCTTAGTTGTAATAAATCTGGAAAATTATATTAATAGTAAAATTGGATAATTACACCTTCATACTAATTGCTATATAGAGAATACAGACTTGATCTTCAGGTCTTGTATTCTCTTATATTCTTATTGGACTCCTTTTTGTGGTACATTGTCATTTTTTATCTCATTTCCATCCAAATCCCTTAATTTATTATCCCCTTGTTCTTTTTCTTCTTCGTTCATTGCATCCCAGATATAAAATTTTACAATCTTCTCTGGAATCTCTGCTTCCACAGCTTTAACGATCACATCCATGTACGTCTTTTTGAACTTTGAGAGCTGGACCCTGATTTTCCTCTGGTCACACTGCTGCTTTTCTTCCAGATTGTCTGTTTTCCCAAGGATTCTGAAATAAAATTTTTTCACTTCCGGATCAGTACCGCCTAAAAATAATAAGGTATCGCAGTTCGCCAGTAAAATCCCTGCAGAATCTTTGTATAACGCTTTAATCTGTGATTTATCCTGAAAGATTGGAACAACACCAATAGTTGTAGCAATGCTTCACTGAATTTTTCATCTATTCTACATTTTTGCTTCTCATATTTTCTTGACTTTAAAAGATTTTTTCCACTTTGAAGTTCTGTTCTTAGATTTTTTGTCCACATCTTCAATGCCATTTTTTATTTTGTGTATATTTGACCTGCAGATAAGCATAGATTAAAGAATCAATGCCTCTTTGTTTTTCATCTTTTCCTTTCGCATCTTTCTCTAATTGAATAATCTTGGACTGATTGAGCCATCTGTCCGACATGGTTGAGCCTCCATTCCATTTTAGGCTGAGCCACTGTTCCGGATTCATTGAGCCGATTCCTTTATAATAGTTTTATACACTTTTATTAGGTGTAAATCTATTATGAAGGAGGTCCTAACGATGACCAAATATCGTGAGATTCTCAGACTTTCCAGTCTGGGATTTAGTAATCGGAACATTGCTTTAAGTGTTCCATGTTCTCGAAATACTGTTTCAAAAGTTTTAAAACGTGCTAAGGAGTTAAATCTTTCCTGGCCATTATCAGATGATCAGACAGATGCAGTATTAGAGCAGTTGTTATATCCAAAACTACACAACAGATCAAACCGTCGGATGCCTGATTATGATTACATCCGAAAAGAACTACTCCGCAATGGTGTCAGTAAAAAACTTCTCTGGACAGAATATATTGAAGATTGCCGTGCAAATGGAGATGAACCATTGATGTATTCTCAATTCTGTTATCACATTCAACAGGATGAGCAGAAACATCGTGCTACCATGCATATCAAACGTAAACCTGCAGAGCAGATCGAAGTTGACTGGGCTGGTGATCCTGCAATGATCATCGATCCAGATACAGGAGAGATCATCAAGGCACATATCTTTGTTGGTGTGATGACATACAGTCAGTATACTTACGTTGAAGCTTTTTTGGATATGAAACAACGATCATGGATCAAGGCTCATATTCATATGTATGAATATTTTGGCGGTGTTGCAAAGATCCTCGTGCCAGATAATTGTAAAACAGCAGTTATCCATAACGGAAAACGGAAAGATCAACAGATCAATCAAATCTATCAGGAATTAGCTGAACATTACGGAACTGCGATCATACCTGCTCGTGTCAGAAGTCCTAAAGATAAACCGAATGCAGAGGGAACCGTTGGAAATATATCTACGTGGATCACAGCAGCACTTCGCAATGAACAGTTCTTTTCACTTGCGGAATTAAATCGGGCTATCAGAAAAAAACTTTTGACTTTTAACCAAAAACTCTTTCAAAAAAAGGAAGGTAGCCGGTTGGAGCTATTCCTTGAAAATGAAAAGCCTTTGCTATCCCCATTACCTGCTACCCGTTTTGAACTAAGCGACTGGAAAACCGCCACAGTTCAGTTCAATTATCACATATCTGTGGATAAAATGCTATATTCAGTTCCTTATGAATACATCAAAAAGAAAGTTGATGTAAAAATAACAGATAATACAGTTGAGATCTTTTATAATCACAATCGTATTGCTTCTCATCGTCGACTAAAAGGACGTCCGGGTCAATACAGTACTGTTACAGCACATATGCCAGAGGATCATCAGAAATATCTTGAATGGAATGGTGATCGTTTCCGTAAATGGGCTGAACAGATTGGAATAAATACATATCATGCAGTCAATGCAATCTTAACCTCCAAACGTGTGGAGCAGCAAACCTACCGAAGTTGTATGGGATTACTGAAGCTTGCTGAAAAGTACTCTGATACTTTATTGGAAACTGCTTGTAAAAAAGCCTTATCCTATACTTCGTCACCGAGTTATAAGAGCATTAAAAACATTCTTGTGACCAGTTCAAAAAAACTGAAATCGGAAGCTGATCATACAGAATCCACACACAAAGCACACGGCATCACAAGAGGTGCTGATTATTATCGGAGGTAAATAACTATGACAAATCAAAGCACAATTGATAAATTAATTGAAATGCGACTTAGCTGCATGGCAGATTCATTTCGTAATCAGTTGAATGATCCTGAATTTAACGAAGTTCCTTTTGAAGACCGGTTCGGTATGATTGTAGATATCGAATATAATAACCGAAAAAGTAATCGATTAAAGAGACTGATCAAAAAAGCTGAGTTTGATCAGCCAGATGCAAGTATCATGGATGTCGATTATACATCCGGACGTAAACTGAACAAGGAATTGATCACTCGTCTTGCTACATGTGAATATATATCTGAACATAGAAATATCTTTATCACAGGTGCAACTGGTTGCGGAAAAACGTACATGGCATGTGCCTTTGGTATGGAAGCATGTAAACAATATTTTAATACCAAGTATGTTCGGTTACCTGATCTTTTGATTGATCTTGAGCTGGCTCGTGACAATGGCAATTACAAAAAGATCATGGCTAAATATGCAAATCCGGTTCTTCTTATTTTAGATGAATGGCTTTTATTAAAGCCAACTGAATCAGAACAAAGAGATATTTTTGAACTTTTACACAGAAGACGTAAAAAATCATCTACCATCTTTTGTTCTCAGTATGAATTTGAAGAATGGTATGATCAACTTGGAGGTTCAGACAGTCCATTGGCAGATGCTATATTAGATCGTATTGCATATGACAGTTATCGGATCAATATCAGAGGTATTGATATTGAACATGATATTTCTATGCGCGAAGTTTACGGACTAGATAAATCATTACGCGAGTAAACTCGCAGATATTATAGTGGCTCACTCCGCCTGGACAGATGGCTCAGTCTAAACTGGACAGGCGGCTCTGCCGCATAAGAATATTCAAAAACCAAAACAAATCTGAAATTCTAATTGATTCAACATGCTTCTTACATAAAATTGAAAAACTTTCATTTTCCCTTCCTTCTCCTAAATTCGTTGTATCACTTAATACAATTAATATAAACTTTAGCTCTATTGTTTTATAATAAAGAATAATCTGGCAAAATATTTGCCAGATTAAATTCCTATCTAAAATCCACTTCTCCTGATACAAATCCTCTTTGATTAAAAGTCCATTTTTTATTTTCCATCCCTAACTTAATTTGTTTGTTTTTCCGATTATATCCATTTTTATTAAAATTAATATTTACTTTGCTATTTAATTTCTGATCATAATCTGATGAAATCTGTTTTTCGTCCTTATTTGCGGCCCAAAAAGTTACTGTACCTGCATTTTCTACATCTGTTACTTTATTAGTAATATAATTACTTGTTGTAGTTTTTGAATGCGCTCCTGTATAATTATTTCCTTGTCTTGCTGGTAAAACATATCCTTTATACGAATTAGCAAACACATTTACTATTCCTAATGACATAACTAATGTCCCTACAACTATTGTTTTTGTTAATTTTTTTATCATAATGCTCTCCTTATATAATATTTTTACATTCCAGAATGTACTTATATACTACTGCATTATGTATACATTGTCAATATTTTTATAACAAGTCATTAAAAAAATACTATATCATTTTATACTGGCATCCATTTTCCTACCCATTTTCCAGTTACTATATTATATTTTCTTTTATATAAATTTCCATTTACTACTTTATATTTCCAAACATAAACATTTTTATATTCCTCGATATCTCCATTTTCCCCTTCATCTACAATTGCTACATTTTCTTGTGCATAAATTGTTTGAACAGAGAAATTAAGTCCCATCGAAAATACTAATACCCCACCTAAACATACAATCATCTTATTTAATCTCTTCATTTTCTTTTGCCTCCTTGTCGTTTTTATATACACGATATCCTTGAAATGTTTCTAATGATTTACACTTTCCTACAAATCTTCCTTTATAATATATTTTATATCCTTTATTGTTTTTTATAAAAAATGTATCTTTATTTTCTAAATTGTATATAACTTCATCTGGCATATGATCTGGATTATTATAATCTGGCTCGAATGCAAAAACAAAACTTAAAATATAACTGAAACAAAAAACCATAATGTACAAAATATATCCTCTGTGTTTATATTTTTTCTCCTGTCCTCTTATAATTAAGTCAAATCTTTGTTGAACTGTAGATCTTCCGCATCCAATAAAACAAAGGACTGGTATCTTCTTATGCATCTTATTATTCTTTATAATTTTAAGCATACATTCTAAATACTCATAAATTTCCATTTCATTCATTGATTCCGTTATTTTTTTATCGTTTGCGAACTCCAACATATCTTTAAATTTCTCTTTTAAAAAATATGCGAAAGGATTCCACCAATAAAAACACATAATATTTCACACAACATAATTTAACCACAGATCATGATGATTAAAAATGCTGCAGTTCGTGTTTAAAAATATATTGTAATTCTTTTTCGGTAAAATCCATTTCCGGCAGTAGGATCTTAGGATGAATCAATCCTGTAATACATGGACTCTTAATTCTCTGTATTTTATATATTTCAAATTTATAGTTTTTATTATTTTGTACTGATTTATATACCTTCTCTATCTCATTTGAATTATCGGGTACTAGTATTGATAAAAATCGATTGAATTGAATCTGTGTATGTATAAGCTTACATATATACATAAAACTAATTAATATCCATACTACTATAATTACATCTGAAACACTATAATCCTTCCAAATATGCTTCATTAAAATATCACATATTACAGTCAACGCACGTGTAGAATAAATGTTTTTTGTGAATACAAAATTACATGGAAAAAACATTCTTAACATAACCATGATCATGAAAAATACCAACAAATTAGCACTATTTTTTAAAATAAAATTCATTCTATTTCCCAGCAAACATACCACAATCATAAAAACACTACTCAATAATATACATGCAAATACTGATCCGTATGTTGGAAATATCATATCTAATTATCCCTCTTTTTCGCTAAAATTTCTTTTCTATGCTTCAATTCTTGTTCCAGTTCATTTATAATCTCTTCATCCTCCTCATTTTTTATAAATTGAGCAACCAAAGATTTTTTAGAAATTTTATTATTAATTCCTGCAAAATTAGAAATAATATACTCTTCTATCTTAATCTTAGAAGTGTAAGTACGTGCCAATACATTTCCTCTATGTTCAATACCAGCAACTTCAATATAATCTGCTTTCAGTAAACTCTGAATGGATGCACGTATCGTATTAATATTCATACTTTCATCCAATTTCAAAATATCTGATGCTGCTAATGGATGCTCACTTGCCCAAAATATTTTCATTATTTCTACTTGTTTTTTTGTTAATTTTTTCATTGACTCACCTTTCTCCTTCAATCTTAATTTACTTTATATTTTATATGAAACTTACCATTTATACAAGTACAAATATAATATTATATTATTTTTTTATTGTATATGTTATGTTAAGGTATTTTAAAAAGAATTTGATTTTTTCTATAAAATAAAAAGATTCTAAGCAATCAATTTGCCTAGAATCTTTTTACACATATTCAAATTTACTTTATGCTTTCAATCCCTTACGAACTAACGCTCTCTTAAGTGCCAACTCTGCCCTTGCAATATCAATATCTGCGCTCTTAGCTTCAAGTCTCTTTCTTGCTCTCTCTTCCGCTTTCTTTGCACGTTCAACATCGATATCTTCCGGCCATTCTGCAACTTCTGCCAGGATACTCATGGTTGTTTCTGTGACTTCCACAAATCCTTTTAATAATGCCGCTTTCTTCTTGGTTCCGTCTTCTTCTGTGATCGTTAGGACACCTGGTGCGATGATCATAGTCATCGGGATGTGTCTTGCGTAGATTCCGACTTCTCCTTCGGTTGTATTTAACTCAACAAATGTGACATCTCCTGTATAAAATGAGCGTTCTGGTGTAATGACTTCTAATTTCATTGTGTTTTCAGCCATAGGATCACCTACTTATTTCTTGCTGCAAAACGTTCTACAACTTCTTCAATGGTTCCTGCATTCAAGAACATTCCTTCTGGAATCTCATCGTGTTTTCCTTCTAAGATTTCTTTGAATCCCTGGATCGTATCACTTAAGGATACATACTGTCCTGGTTTTCCAGTAAACTGTTCGGCTACGAAGAATGGCTGTGATAAGAATCTCTGTACCTTTCTTGCGCGGTCTACGACCAGTTTCTCGTCTTCTGAAAGTTCATCCATACCTAAGATTGCAATGATATCCTGTAATTCTTTGTATTTTTGCAGAATCTCCTGAACACCACGAGCTACTTTGTAATGTTCTTCTCCAACGACTTTTGGATCGAGAATTCTGGATGTTGATTCCAATGGATCTACTGCTGGATAAATTCCCATCTCTGAGATCGCACGTGATAATACAGTTGTTGCATCCAGATGGGCAAACGTTGTCGCTGGTGCCGGGTCAGTTAAGTCATCGGCTGGCACATAGACTGCCTGTACGGATGTGATCGATCCATTCTTTGTGGATGTGATACGTTCCTGTAAGGCACCCATCTCTGTCTGCAGTGTTGGCTGGTAACCTACCGCACTTGGCACTCGTCCAAGTAAGGCAGATACCTCAGATCCTGCCTGTGTGAAACGGAAAATGTTGTCGATGAATAATAAGACGTCTTTTCCTCCACGATCACGGAAATCTTCTGCAATTGTAAGTCCTGTAAGACCAACTCTCATACGGGCTCCAGGTGGTTCGTTCATCTGTCCAAAGACCATGGCGGTCTTGTCGATAACACCTGATTCACTCATCTCTGTGTATAGATCATTTCCTTCACGAGTACGTTCTCCTACACCAGTGAATACAGAATATCCACCATGCTCTGTTGCGATATTTCGGATCAGCTCCTGGATCAGTACGGTTTTTCCTACTCCCGCACCACCGAACAGACCGATCTTTCCACCCTTCTGGTATGGGCATAGAAGGTCAACGACCTTGATCCCTGTTTCCAGAACTTCTGTCTCTGTAGATTGTTCTGAAAATTCCGGTGCTTTTCTGTGGATTGGTAAGCGGTTGGCTCCTTCTGGTGCCGGTTTATTATCAATAGGATCTCCCAGCACGTTAAAGATTCGTCCTAAGGTTGCCTCTCCTACAGGAACGGAGATCGGTCCGCCTGTAGCCTGTGCTTCCATTCCACGGACTAATCCGTCGGTTGGTCCCATTGCGATACATCTTACGGTGTCATCACCCAGGTGCTGTGCAACTTCAACGACTAATTTCCCGCCGTCTTTTGTCTGAATATCGATCGCATCATTGATCTCTGGTAGATTGTCACTGCCAAATTTGATATCCAGAACCGCACCGATGACCTGTGTGATCTTTCCTGTACGATTATCTGCCATGTTATTTCCTCCTGCTTCTTATATCGAGTCCATCACTTCAGGGCTTCTGCTCCTGAAATGATCTCTGTTAATTCTTGTGTGATCGCTCCCTGTCTTGCTCGGTTGTATGCAAGTTCTAAGTTTGAAATCATCTCTTCTGCATTACTTGTCGCAGAATCCATTGCCTGCATTCTGGCTCCATTTTCACTTGCTACAGATGTAACTAAGGCTCCATAGATCATGCTGCAGATATACTTTGGAATTAATAAAGAAAGTGCTTCTTCCGGCTCTGGCTCAAAATTCATTGGAGCCTTGCTTTCAGATTTCTCTTCATTTGCCTGCTGATCATTCTCAATTGGGAGTAATTTTACAAGTTTTGGTTCATGAACCACGGTATTTTTAAAATCTGTGTATGCCAGATAGATCTCACCGATCTCTCCATCTTCAAAAGCTTTTAGAAGTTTCTCTCCTAAGATTCTGGCATCATCATAGACTGGCTCGTTGATCATCTCTGAATCATCAGAAACGATCTCATACCCACGATGTTTTAACGTATCCATCGCTTTGTGTCCTACCGCATAGATCATGATATCTTCTTTGTTCATACCGCTGTCCCAGATCAGTTTCACGATATTGTTATTATATCCCCCTGCTAATCCACGGTTGGATGAAATGGTAATGATCCCTTTCTTTGTGGAACCATTTTCCTGTAAATACGGATGATTGATATTACCTGCTTTGGCAAGGATCGAGCTGATCGTCTCATACATCTTATTAAAGTATGCTTTTGACTCATCTGCACGCTGCTTGGCTCTCTGTAACTTTACCGTGGATACAAGTTTCATCGCTTTTGTGATCTGTCCGGTACTTTCGACGCTGGCTTTTCGTCTTTTAATATCAATTATCGATGCCATGACAGATCACCTTACTTTCTAAATGATTCTTTTGCTTCATTGATCGCTTTGATCAGTTTCTCTTCTGTCGCATCATCCATGACTTTCGTCTCGGCGATGCTTGTAAAGATCTCTGGATATTTTGTATCGATCAGTTCAAATAATTCTTTCTGGAAATCAAGAATCTGATCTACTGGCAGGTCTAAGAGATGTTTCTTGACTGCTGCATAAATGATCGCAACCTGTTTCTCAACTGGTAATGGCTGATACTGTGGCTGTTTTAAGATCTCTCTGATTCTCTCACCCTGATCTAATCGTTCTTTTGTATCATCGTCAAGCTCTGATCCAAACTGGGCAAATGCTGCCAGTTCTCGATACTGTGCAAGGTCTGTACGGATTGGTCCTGCGATCTTCTTCATTGCCTTGATCTGTGCAGATCCTCCAACTCGTGATACAGAAAGTCCGGCATTGATCGCTGGTCTGAAACCTGCATTAAACATCTCTGTTTCCAGATAGATCTGTCCATCTGTGATGGAAATAACGTTAGTTGGGATGTATGCAGATACATCACCTGCCTGTGTCTCGATGATCGGAAGGGCTGTTAATGATCCCCCACCTAATTCATCAGATAATCTGGCTGCACGCTCTAAAAGTCTTGAATGTAAATAGAATACATCTCCAGGATAAGCTTCACGTCCAGGTGGTCTACGAAGAAGTAAGGAAAGTGTACGGTATGCAGTTGCATGTTTGCTTAAATCGTCATATACAACTAATACGTCTTCTCCTCTTTCCATCCATTCTTCACCGATCGCACATCCTGCGTATGGTGCGATATACTGAAGCGGTGCTAATTCACTGGCTGTGGATGCTACGATCGTTGTATAATCCATCGCACCAAACTCTTCTAATGTCTTAACGATATTAGCAACTGTGGATGCTTTCTGGCCGATTGCCACATAAATACAGTGAACACCCTGTCCTTTCTGATTAATGATCGTATCGATCGCGATCGCTGTCTTACCTGTCTGACGGTCTCCGATGATCAGCTCACGCTGTCCTCTTCCGATCGGTACCATCGCATCGATCGCTTTGATTCCTGTCTGGATCGGAGTATCTACGGATTTTCTTGAGATTACTCCTGACGCAACTCTTTCAATTGGACGATATTTATCTGTCTCGATCGGACCTTTATTGTCAATTGGCTGTCCTAAGGAGTTTACGACACGTCCTGTCAGTTGATCTCCAACTGGCACTTCTACCACGCGGCCCGTTGTCTTGACAATATCGCCTTCGTTAATATTCTTTCGGTCACCTAAGAGAACTGCACCTACGTTGTCCTCTTCTAAGTTTAATACCATTCCATAAACTTCCCCTGGAAATTCGAGCAGTTCTCCCTGCATCGCTTTCTCTAATCCATGGATTCTGGCGATTCCATCAGCAACCTGTATTACCGTTCCAATATCAGAGGTTTCAAGCTTTGTTGAATATTGTTTGATCTGTTCTTTGATCACAGAACTGATCTCTTCTGGTCTTAAATTCATGGGGCTTATCTTCCTCCTGTTCTATAGTTGTATTTGTGACAGATATCTGCCCATCGAATCAAGCTTTGTACGAATGGAATTATCCACAATCCGATCATCCATACGAAGGATCAATCCACCGATGATGTCTTTATCTGTCTCATAAGTCACCTCTAACTTCTGATATTCTGAAGAAGCAATGACTTTCTTTAAGATCTTGTCTTTTTGTTCTTGTGACAGCGGCATTGCTGACGTTACATGTAGGGCTCCGATTCCTAACTGACGTTTGATATTCGAAATGATGTAAGTAAAGATTCCATCAAATTCTTTAAAACGTCCTTTCTTGATGATGATCATCAAAAATCCTGTCATATCATCAGAAACCCGGCCATCAAAAACGTTCTTTGCTGCCTCCATCTTCTCTTCTTTTGTGATCTGGGGATGATTTAGGAAATTCACGAAATCTGTGTTGGAATCTAAGATTTCTTTGACAGCTTTCGCCTCTTCCAAAGCTTCTAAAAGATCGTCCTCATCTGTTTTCACAGAAATATAGGCATCCCCGTAAATCTTATCTACTCTTGAAGCCATGTCTTATCACCCATTTCCTGTAAGGTCTGATCAACGAAAGCATTCTGTCTTTCTCATCCATCTGGTTCTGGATGAATTTGCCAGCCATTAAGACTGCCATCTTGACCATCTCCTGCTTCATCTGATCCTGTGCATTGATTCTTGCAAGCTCTGCCTCATGATTCGCACTTTCTATGATCCTTGCAGCTTCTTCTTTCGCTCCTGCAACGATCTCTTCCTCTCTCTTCAGTGCTTTCTTTCTGGCCTGTGCCATTAAGGCATCTGCTTCTTTTTCAACATTTTTTAGCTTATGATCGTATTCGGCTTTTAACTTTGCAGCTTCTGCCTGATCGGCTGCTGCCTGATCGATCTCATCTGCAATTCTGTTCTTACGGTCTTCTAAGATCTTGCGAACCGGTTCAAACAGAATATAGGAAAGCAGTGCAAACATGATGAACACTGCGATTCCCTGCATAATCACATCAAAGCCAAGCTGAATATCTAATCCAAATATTCTTCCGTCCACGCCTTGGCCTCCCTTCGGCTTGTTTTATAAAGTTTTGCAAACAGTGGATTTGCATATAATAAGATCAAACCAATAACCAGACCATAAAGACCTGTTGTCTCTGCTACCGCCTGTCCAAGAAGCATGGTAGATGTGATATCACCTTTCGCTCCTGGATTACGTCCTACTGCTGCTGCACCCTGTCCTGCTGCGTATCCCTGTCCAACACCAGGTCCGATACCTGCAATCAGTGCAAGTCCTGCTCCGATCGCAGAACACCCTAATACAAATGCTTCACTTGAAATATTCATAGTTTTTTCCTCCTAAACTACATAAAATTTTGTCGCTAAAATTTAAGCTTCCCGCTTATCTGTGATAAATGTCATTGTCAGCATCGCAAATACAAATGTCTGGATCGCTCCTGAAAACAGATCAAAGTACATATGCAAGAATGCTGGAATACCTAGCTGCGCAAGCCATGGCAGCAATCCGTACCACAATGCCATCATGATCGTACCCGCCATAATATTTCCAAACAAACGAAGAGACATGGAAAGCGGTGTCGCAAACTCTCCGATCAGGTTAATTGGAAATAAGATTGGGATCGGTTTGAAAAGATCTGTAAATACATGTAATTTACTCGTCTTAAATGCACTGTACTGAATCAGTACAAACGTGATCAACGCTAACGCAAGCGTTGTCCCATAATCCGCTGTCGGTGGTCTTAAGCCAAATAATCCAGATGTATTTGCAAAAAAGATAAAGACCATGATCGTTCCAATGTAATTTACAAATGGACGCCAATGTCTTCCCATGCTTCCCTTTACCAGATTATCAAGCATCTCAACGATCATCTCCACAAAATTCTGAAGTCCTGACGGCTTCTCATCACCGTGAAGAACTGCATGTCTTGCGATCAATGCTAATACGATGATAAACACCATAACGATCAGCGTCGTCACATGCGTTGTCGTGATCCAGACCTTATGCCCGAAAAACTTCAGCGGGATCAGCCCATGCACCATAAAGTCAACGTCATCACCGGATGATGCTGCCAACATCATGGGGGCATTCATAATTCCCATGGCACAACCTCCTTTTTATTATATTTTCCATTTTTCCGATTTTCTCTTTCTCCATGTTAGAAACCCGGAAAATGTGATTCACGTTATTCTTGTAAAACTCTGCGCGTGATATGCTCGTGAATCGGTTTTTGTAAAAATGCTGCAAACTTACTGCTTAAGAATCCAACCAATGCAGCAATAAAAGCACTCATACTAAGTTTGATCATCACATATAAAATAACCAATGTTGCTACATATCTTATCAACGCACTCTTGATCATATTCCGGCTTGCCTGATGAGTATCCATCTGTACAGACTTCTGGATGCTTACCATCATCGTTGTGATCATCACGAGAGCAAAGATCGTTCCCACAATAGCTCCGATCAGATATCTTAGATCACCTCTGGTTATTATCATACCCAAAATCGCAGATAACACTCCGCACAAAAGAATCCCGATCACAAGATCTAGGTATGTCTCGTCTAGCTGTCTTAATTTATCTCTCATCTTTATCCTCCATATCTTCCTGTTCCAGTATATTGTGAATCAGAGAATATACTCCTCTGATTCCTCCCATAATACCAAGAATCAGAAAAAGAAGAAATAGATTTGTGGAAAAATGTTTATCAATCCACATTCCGATCGCCATGCATAAAAAAACAGAAGTCAACATCGTAATTCCTATCTGAGTCACCAATGACAACATCTTGATCACTGGTCCATACTTATGCATAGATATTTCCTCCTCTTGCGAAATCTTTTTACAAAAATTATTATAACATTTTTTACAAATGCAAACCACCATATTTTTTGTTTCTTATCTATTTTTGCCAAAAATAACCAGAGAAATTGAATTTTTCATCAATTTTTCTCTGGTTTCTTCTTATTAAATAGTTATTTAATTTTTTTTGAATAATTTTTTTTCATTTTTGTGTGATCATTCCACCAATTTTTTATTAGTTTCCTATATTCTTTTATCACAATTTTCCTTTGATTCTTTGTGTTCATTGCACAAATAGTATCAAATATGGTAGACTATTTTTACATGACTTCAAATGAATAGGACACAAATAAAGGAGGGCAGATTTATGCCTCTTACATTAAATGAATTATATACACAAACCAAACATCAATACCATCTTTCCATGATCGCAGGTGAAACTGGGATCGATCATATCATGAACTGGGTTTATGTCTCTGAAGACAGTTCTACCCACAACTTTCTAAAGGGTGGAGAACTGATCATCACGACAGGGATCAACTGTCAGGATGAGGCTTCTCTTTATGATTTTATTGAAACGATGATCAAAAGCCATACTTGCGGGATGATCTTAAATACAGGAAAATATATTCTTTCCGAAGATATCACTGATTCTATTAAAGCATTGTGCGACAAACACAACTATCCATTGATCGAGATGCCTTGGAAAGTTCATATTTATGATATTACGAGAAATTATTATAATAAGATCTTTATGGATACACAGAAAGATACTTCGATCACGGATGCATTTTTATCTTTTATTGAAGAAGATTCCCTGCACCATTATGATGCTTTGCGAATTCTTGAAGACAATCATTTTGAGAAAGAAGATTGTTATGAGATTGCTTTAATGAAATGTAATAAGAAAGCGATCTCTGATGATCTTAAATTGCGTCTGCTGTTTTTGATGGAAAGTTATTATCAAACTAAACGATCTGGATATTCATATTGCTTTTATAAGAATCATTTTTGTTTGTTTTTCATGACA
>ENA-OPYX01001004-OPYX01001004.1-human-gut-metagenome-genome-assembly--contig:-NODE-1004-length-15925-cov-1.885555_pt1 | contig 15925 bp, 15 predicted proteins | sample MGYA00242639_ERZ504486 | MGnify/ENA primary metagenome ERZ504486 (study PRJEB26092, sample SAMD00036296) | human gut metagenome | host: Homo sapiens | study: EMG produced TPA metagenomics assembly of... | reverse complement strand
TGGCACGAGGCAGTAAAGAGACTGTATCCAGAGACTAAGCTGGCAATCGGACCGGCTATTGATGACGGATTTTACTATGACTTTGACAGAGAAGGCGGATTTACCCCGGATGATCTGGAAAAGTTAGAGGCTGAGATGAAGAAGATCGTTAAGGAGAACCTGGCATTAAAGCCATTCGTTCTGCCTAGAGACGAAGCAATTAAATTTATGCAGGAAAAGGGCGAGCCTTACAAGGTAGAGCTGATCGAAGACCTTCCAGAAGGCGAGACAATCAGCTTCTATCAGCAGGGTGATTTCGTAGACCTGTGCGCAGGACCACATATCCTGTATACAAAGGGCATCAAGGCATTTAAGCTGACCAGCATTGCAGGTGCTTACTGGAGAGGCAGCGAGAAGAACAAGATGCTGACCAGAATTTATGGTACTGCATTTGCAAAGAAAGAAGACCTGGAAGCTTACTTAACCATGATGGAAGAGGCTAAGAAGCGTGACCACAGAAAATTAGGCAAGGAATTAGGATTGTTCATGTTTGCAGAAGAAGGACCTGGTTTCCCATTCTTCCTTCCAAAGGGCATGACCTTAAAGAATACCCTGATCGACTACTGGCGTGAGATCCACTTAAGAGAAGGCTATCAGGAAGTTTCTACTCCTGTTATCTTAAGCCGTAAGCTGTGGGAGACCTCCGGTCACTGGGATCATTATAAAGAGAACATGTATACAACCGTTATTGATGACGAAGACTATGCTATTAAGCCAATGAACTGTCCAGGCGGTATGCTGGTATACAAGTCCCAGCCTCGTTCCTACCGCGACCTGCCATTAAGAGTTGGTGAGTTAGGTCTGGTACATCGTCATGAGAAGAGCGGACAGCTTCACGGTCTGATGCGTGTACGCTGCTTCACCCAGGATGATGCACATATCTTCATGACCCAGGATCAGATCACTGACGAGATCAAGGGCGTTACAAGACTGATCAATGAAGTTTACTCTCAGTTTGGATTTGATTATTTCGTAGAGCTTTCTACCAGACCAGAAGATTCTATGGGATCTGATGAAGATTGGGAGATGGCAACAAATGGTCTGAGAAATGCACTGGATGAAATGGGCTTAAAGTACATTGTAAATGAAGGCGATGGCGCATTCTACGGACCTAAGATCGACTTCCACTTAAGAGACTCTATCGGACGTACCTGGCAGTGTGGTACCATTCAGCTTGACTTCCAGCTTCCACAGCGTTTTGAGGCTGAGTATGTAGCAGAAGACGGTACTAAGAAGCGTCCTATTATGATCCACCGCGTATGCTTCGGTTCTATTGAGCGTTTCATCGGTATCCTGATCGAGCATTTCGCTGGCAAGTTCCCAGTATGGCTGGCTCCAGTTCAGGTTAAGGTTATTCCTGTATCTGAAAAGTCCATGGAATATGCCCAGGGTGTGTATGATCAGTTAAAAGCAGCTGGTATCCGTACAGAGTTAGACCGTAAGGATGAGAAGGTTGGATACAAGATCCGTCAGGCTCAGTTAGAGAAAGTTCCGTTCATGCTGGTATTAGGTGAGAAGGAAGCAGCAGAAGGCAAGATCACTGTAAGAAGCCGTGACAAGGGCGACCTTGGTGTTGCTGATCTTAGCACATTCATTGCAGATGTTAAGAAAATGACTGAAACAAGAGAAAAATAATGTTACAGTTCAGCCATGACATCTTCTTGTTTCCATATTCATGAAAACAAGAACTGCAACAAAATAATAAATAAGCTGTTTTAGGCAGCCAATCCCCTGCAGAGACTTTATAACAGGTATAAGGCCCTTGCAGGGGATTTTTTCAATAGTGCTTTAACATTCGGGGAAGGAAAAAATGAAAATTGCAGTGATCGGATATACCGGTTCCGGTAAATCGGTGCTGGCAGCAAAACTGGGCAAGATCCTTGGCTGTCCGGTGCTCCATTTGGACAAACTTCAGTTTGAAGCAGGCTGGAAGGAGCGAAAGGAAGCAGAAGGGAACCGGCTTTGTGAGCAGTTTTTAGAGGAAAATAAAGAGCGTGGCTGGGTCATTGACGGAAATTACGAAAAATTCTGTCAGAAAAGGCGGATGAAAGAAGCAGACCTGATCATTTTTATGGATTATCCAAGATGGATCTGTCTGTGGCAGGCGCTGCGCCGTTATTACAGATACAAAGGCCATACCAGAAAAAGCATGGCAGATGGCTGTATAGAAAAGATGGATAAAGAATTTATCTTATGGATCCTGAAAAATGGACGCAGCCGGGAAAAGAAGGAAGATTATAAACGGGTGGGAGCACAGTATCCGGATAAATTCATCCAGGTGAGAAACCGCCGTCAGCTGCGTGCTACGGTGATCCAGCCTTTTGCAGCTGCAAAATGAAAAAGGGCTTTACGCGGGAACCGGGAGCAGAAAAAAGTGAAAAAAAGAGGAACTTCTCATTGAACGTTTAAAAAAAGTACCGGAGATCGGATATGTATCCCTTTCATATGCCGGGACATAAGCGGGCAGAAGGTATAAAACTGTCCTTTCCAGATCCATTTTCTGTGGATATAACAGAAATTGATGGTTTTGACAATCTCCATCATCCAGAAGGAATTTTAAAAGAGTCCATGAAATGGGCATCCAGCCTTTACGGTTCGGACCACACATGGTATCTTGTAAATGGAAGTACCTGTGGGTTGCTGTCGGTCATCAGCGCAGCCGTTCCCCACAGGGGAAAGATACTGGTCAGCCGGAACTGCCATAAGGCGGTGTATCATGGGATCTATTTAAACCAACTGGAAGCAGTTTATGTTTATCCACAGCAGGTTCCCGGATTGGGGATACAGGGCGGAATTTTACCGGAAGATGTGGAAAACGCATTAAAAAATGATCCTGATATCCAGGCAGTGCTGATGGTTTCGCCTACGTATGACGGGATCGTTTCAGATGTGAAAGCCATTGCAAAGATTGTCCATGAAGCTGGCCTTCCGCTGATCGTAGATGAGGCCCATGGCGCTCACTTTGCTTATGGAGATGCATTTCCAAAGTCAGCTCTTGAACTGGGGGCAGATGCAGTGATCCAGAGTGTGCATAAAACACTGCAAGCCTTACCCAGACGGCGCTGCTCCATGTAAAAAAACAACAGGCCGGACGGAGGCTGTTATCTGGATATAAAAAAGCTAAAGCGGTATCTTCAGATCTACCAGAGCAGCAGTCCCTCTTATGTGCTTATGGCGTCCATTGAGAACAGCATTTTTCTCATGGATCAGTATAGAAAAGAAGGTAAAGTGGCTGAATTTGAAGCTGCTTTGCTTAAGATACGAAAAAAACTGGGAAAAATGAAGCATCTGAGCCTGGTAGAACGGGACCTGATAGGAACTGCAGGAATTTTTGATGTGGATATTTCCAAGATCGTTGTTTCAGTAAGAGGCAGCGGGCTTACCGGGGAAATGCTTTCTCAGATCTTGAGGGAAAAGTATCACCTGGAAATGGAAATGAGCGGTGCTGATTATGTAACTGCCATTGCAGCTATTGGAGACAGCAAAAAGGGGCTGAAACGTCTGAAAAAGGTATTACTTGAAATTGACAAAGAACTGGAAAAAAATGGAAATATCTGCAATGATAATCCTGATGAAAATGTTTACAGCCGTCATGCAAAGCAGGTGATGCCTGTTTTTAAAGCAATGGACGGGGAAAAGGAAGCAGTGCCTTTAAAAGAAAGCTGCGGCCGCATCTGCGGGGAGTTTGCCTATATTTATCCGCCGGGTATCCCGCTGTTAGCGCCGGGAGAGCAGATCACAGAAGAAATACTGAAAACATTACAGGATTATATAGAAAAAGATCTGCCGGTCCAGGGACTGGAAGATACAGACCTTGTCACCATACAGGTAATGGCATTATCAGGTGGCAGGTCCGTTTAAAAAGAAAGAGAAAGATGGAAACATAATGGGAAAGATTTATTATGTAATGGGAAAAAGTGCCTCAGGTAAGGACACCATTTACAAACGTCTGGTAAAGGAACTGCCAGAGTTTGGAACAGTCCGTATGTACACCACCAGGCCCATCCGTGATGGGGAAACCAATGGGGTGGAATACATTTTTACCGATGAAAAGCAGCTTCAAACTATGAAAGATGCAGGTAAAGTGATCGAATGCCGCACTTATGATACCATTTATGGACCGTGGAGTTATTTTACGGCAGATGACGGGCAGATCAATCTGGGATCCGGCAGTTATCTGTGATGGGAACATTGGAGTCTTATGAAAAGCTCTGCAGTTATTATGGGGCAGAGGTCATGGTCCCTTTATATATCCATGTGGAAGACGGTGAACAGTCTGCAGCGGGCATTAAACAGAGAAAAAACGCAAAAAGTGCCAAAGTATGCGGAAATGTGCCGAAGGTTCTTAGCTGATGAAAAGGACTTTGCAAAAGAACGTCTGGATCAGTGCGGGATCAGAAAACAATATGAAAATACCGGGCTTGAACCGTGTATAGAAGAAATCATAAAGGACATTTTGTGTAACGAAGGAAAGGAGAAACAGATGTTAAAGAAAATTGGATTTATTGGCGTTGGCATTATGGGAAAATCTATGGTGCGCAATCTGATGAAGGCTGGTTATGAGGTTTCTATTTATACCAGAACAAAGTCAAAGGTGGAAGATGTGATCGCAGAGGGCGCTGCATGGTGTGATACAGTTGCAGACTGCTCCAAAGGAAAAGATGTGGTCATTACCATTGTTGGTTATCCTAAGGATGTTGAAGAGGTATACTTCGGGAAAAATGGTATCCTTGAAAATGCAGATAAAGGCACATATTTGATCGATATGACAACACGAGCCCGAAGCTGGATCAGCAGATATACGAAGAGGCAAAGAAACGTGGTCTCCATGGCTTAGATGCCCCTGTAACCGGCGGTGACAGCGGCGCAAAGGCGGGAACACTGACTATTTTAGCAGGCGGCGATAAAGAGGAGCTTTGATACCTGTCTGCCTGTATTTGAGGCAATGGGAAAGGCTATCAACTACGAAGGAAAGTCCGGAAACGGACAGCACACCAAGATGTGTAATCAGATCGCCATTGCAGGTGCTTTAGCAGGTGCATGCGAGGCTATGGTCTATGCAAAGAATGCAGGACTGGACGTAGATGTAATGCTTAAGTCTATTTCCACAGGTGCAGCAGGAAGCGCCCAGATGAATAATGTAGCTTCCAAGGCAGCAAAAGATGACTATGCACCGGGCTTTTTCTTAAAGCATTTTATCAAGGATATGAGCCTTGCAGATGAGGAAGCATCCGAAAGAGGAACCAAATTAGATGTGTTAGAGGATGTTCTTGGAATTTGTAAAAAACTGGAAGAGGAAGGCATGGGAGATCTGGGAAACCCAGGCGCTGATCAAGCATTATAAGTGGTAAAATACAGGTGCTCTGTCTGTGCAGAACAGGGTAATATAAGGTAAAAATATTGTAACAGAAAAAATCGACAGATGAAAACAGGACCGTTGTAAATAGACGTAGTAATAGTAAGAAGTTAGCTGCGTTTATGACAGGACGGTCCTGTTTTATTGTTGGCGTATGTGTATTATGCACATATAAATATAAAATATGACATAAAAACTATACAAAAGTTCAGAATAACACAACAAAAGTTAGAATAACAAATGGAAAAATGCATAATAAAATTATATAATAACATCATCAGGAGTGAAAAGTTACGGTACATGCTATATGATCTGTAACGAAAACTCCAAAGAACGTGAGAAGCAGTTTTCAGACTGCAAAATTTATTTAAGTCCCGGTGAGACCGGGAACGATGTACCGGGAGGGTACATAGAAAAGGAGAGGTGTATATGAAGAAAAGATTTGTAGCAGCGTCACTGGCAGCCATGATGGTACTGAGTATGACAGCGTGTGGAGGCGGAAATACCGCTACTACTGCAGCACCGGCAGAGACCAAGGCAGAGGAAACAACAGCAGCAGAGGCTAAGGAAGAGTCTAAGGAAGAAGCAAAAGAGTCTGAGGCATCAGCAGAGAAAGCTCCGGAAGATTACACCGGTACAGTAGTTGTGTATTCTCCTCATGATGCAGATCCGTTAAATGCAGGTGTGAACCTGTTTATGGAGAAGTATCCAAATGTTAAGGTAGAAGTAGTAGCAGCCGGAACCGGCGAGCTGTGCAACCGTATTGCAGCTGAGTCTGCTAATCCGATTGCTGATGTACTCTGGGGCGGCGGTGCTGACTCCCTGGCAGCATTTAAGGATTACTTCGCACCATATGTTTGTGCAAATGATGATGTAATTGCAGAAGAGTACAAAGACCCGGATGACAAGTGGATCGGTGAAAGCCCACTGCCAATGGTACTGTTCTACAATAAAGATCTGATCGAAAAAGACGGAATGACCATTCCGGAGACCTGGGAAGATCTGACAAAGCCTGAGTGGAAGGGCAAAATTGCATACTGCCTGCCATCTAAATCCGGTTCTGCTTACACCCAGTTATGTACTATGATCCTGGGTCATGGCGGCAAGGAAGATGGATGGGATTTCATCAAGAAATTGTATGACAACCTGGATGGAAAGATCGTTGACTCTTCAGGCAAGTGCCATAAGATGGTAGCTGATGGCGAGTTCTATGTAGGTCTTACTCTTGAGAAAGCAGCTGTTCAGTACAAGGATGATCCTTCTGTTGGATTTGTATATCCAAAGGATGGAACCAGTGCAGTTCCGGATGGTGTAGCTCTTGTTAAGGGATGCCCGAATGAAGAAAATGCAAAACTGTTCATCGACTTCGTTACCTCTAAAGAGTGCCAGACAGAGCAGAGCGAGAACTGGGGACGTCGTCCTGTAAGAAGTGATATGGACGTTGCAGATGGACTGGCAAAGCTGAGCGACCTGGTATTAGTTGATTATGACTTTGACTGGGCTGCAAATGAAAAAGAGTCCATTATTGAACACTTCAATGATATTATGGTAGATTAATCTTTCTGAAATGAAAGTAACGGGAAACAAATAATAGAAAGACTGCCTGGCCCTGGCGGGCGGGCAGTCTTTCGCATATATAAGGAATGTAAAAAGTGGGAGTGTCTTCCAGAAAAGCGGTTGCAGAAAGATTTTGAGAGGACATTGAACAAAAAGGAGGACCAGATATATGAGCCATGCAGTGATCATTAAAAATGCCGTGAAAAAATACGGTGATTTTACAGCATTAAACGGAGTAAGCCTGGATATTAAACAGGGAGAAATTTTTTACCCTTTTAGGGCCGTCCGGATGCGGAAAAACCACCCTTCTGCGTATGATCGCAGGATTTAATACAGTAGACGGAGGAGAGATCTGTTTTGATGACCGGGTGATCAACAATCTGGAGGCTCATAAAAGAGACATCGGTATGGTCTTCCAGAACTATGCGATTTTCCCACATCTGACAGTGGCTGAAAACGTAGCATACGGCCTGAAAGCGAAAAAGTGTCCAAAGGATCAGATCCCTGGAAAGGTAGAAGAAGCCCTGGAACTGGTGCAGATCGGCAAGTTAAAGGACAGAAAGCCAAATGAACTTTCCGGTGGACAGCAGCAGCGAGTAGCTTTAGCAAGAGCTTTCGTTATTGAACCTGGAGTTCTGTTGATGGACGAACCACTGTCTAACCTGGATGCAAAGCTGCGTGTGCAGATGAGAACGGTTATTAAGAAGCTGCAGCGCCGTCTGGGAATTACAACCATCTATGTAACCCATGACCAGGAAGAGGCACTGGCTATTTCCGACCGGATCGCTGTTATGAAGGAAGGAAATATTATGCAGGTGGGAACTCCTGAAGAGATTTATAAAAAGCCGGAAAATACCTTTGTAGCCGGATTTATCGGTGTTTCCAACTTTGTAGAGTGTGATGTTAAGGGAGATGACCCAAATCAGGCAGTGCTGGATATTAAGGGAGAGTGTTCTATTACCTGTACCTTAAAGAAGCCATTTACCGGTAAGGGAATTATTTCCGCAAGACCGGAGCAGCTGTTCTTTGACGATAAAGAGGGACTGCCGGGAACCATTATCATTTCCACTTTCTTAGGTGACTTCATTGAATATGAGATCCTGTTGGATAATGGACAGACCGTACAGTTAAATGAGTATACAAAAGATGTACATGAACTTCGCCCGGATGGACAAAAGGTAAAGGTAAACTTTGACATCCGCGCCGTAGGTGTATATGATGCAGCGACCCAGGAGGTGATCTCATGGTAGGTTCCGGAAAGAAGTTAGACTTCTGGTTCTGGGTGAAAGTGGCAGTTGTGGGATTTATGCTGGTATTTCTGATCTATCCCTTCTGTACCCTGATCACCCGAAGCTTTTTCTCAACCAAGGTAGACGGCTTTACCTTTGAGAACTATATCCGATTTTTCACAAAGAAATATTATTATTCCGCATTGGGAAGAAGTATTTTTGTATCTGTGGTAACAACGATCACCACACTGGTTGTAGGTGTTCCCATTGCCTATGTAATGTCCCGTTATAATGTATGGGGCAAGCAGTTCATCCATATTTTTATCATCATGAGCCTTATGAGCCCGCCATTTATCGGCGCCTACAGCTGGATCATGTTGTTTGGACGTTCTGGTCTGGTGACAAATATGTTTTCCCAGTTTGGTATCCATCTTCCAAGTATTTACGGAAAACTGGGTATCATCCTGGTATTTACTTTTAAGCTGTTCCCTTATGTTTATCTGTATACCTCCGGTGCTATGGGAAGCATCGACTCCAGTCTGGAAGAGGCTGCAGAGAACCTGGGAAGCAACAAGCTTCGCAGACTTTGGACCATTACACTGCCGGTAGTCCTTCCGTCTATTGCAGCCGGTGCCATTATGGTATTTATGACCAGTCTGGCAGACTTTGGTACTCCAATGCTCATCGGCGAAGGTTATATGGTACTTCCTGTTCTTGTATATAATGAGTACATGAGTGAGATCGGCGGAAATGCCCACCTGGCAAGTGCTCTTTCTGTAGTAGTAGTATTCTGTTCTACTACCGTCCTTCTGGTGCAGAAGCATTTTGTTACAAAGAAGAACTATGTAATGACTGCCATGCGTCCGCCAAAGGAAGAGGAACTTCACGGAGTAAGGCGTTTCCTGGCAACATTCCCGGTTATGCTGGTTACATTTATCGGTATCCTTCCTCAGATCGTAGTTATCGTCAGCAGCTTTATCAAGAGCGACTTTACAGGATTTAAGAAGGGATTCAGCCTGGGAAGCTATATTACGATTTTCAACCGTCTGTGGACCAATATCCGCAATACCTTTGTATTTTCAACCATTGCCATTATATTTATCATCATTATTGGTATGCTGATCTCCTATATCGTTGTGCGCCAGAAGGGCTTTGCAGGACAGTTAATGGATCTGCTGATCATGTTCCCATTCGTAATTCCAGGCGCAGTTCTTGGTATCAGCCTGATCGTAGCATTTAACAAGGAACCTGTGATCCTTACAGGAACCGCAGTGATCATGATCATTGCCTTTGTTGTACGAAAACTGCCTTATACGGTACGTTCCGGCAGTGCTTTTCTTACAGCAGATGGATCCAAGCGTAGAAGAAGCGTCTATCAGTCTTGGAGTATCACCTATGCAGACATTTATCAAGGTGACAGCAAGATTAATGGCACCTGGCGTATTATCCGGTGCGATTTTAAGCTGGATCACCTGTATCAATGAGCTGTCTTCCAGCGTTATGCTTTACGGCGGCAAGACCAGTACCATTTCTGTAGCCATTTATACAGAGGTTGTAAGAAACAGCTTTGGTACAGCAGCAGCGCTGGCATCGATCCTTACTGTCAGTACAGTTATTTCCCTGCTTATCTTCCTGAAGGTAAGTAAAGGTAAGGTATCGATCGTTTAATTTGTTTCATACTGCAACATGAAAACAGTGCCTGCGCCTCTGGCGCAGGCTTTGTAAGTCTATGTATATTGAAAAGATGGGAGGAACACACAAATGGTAAAATTTGGAACTGGCGGCTGGCGTGCGATCATCGGAGAAGAGTTTACCAAGGAAAATATACAGAAGCTGACCTTAGCCATGTGCCTGAAAATGAAGGCAGAACATAAAGATACAAAAAGTGTGGTCATCGGTTATGACCGCCGTTTCCTTTCCAAAGAGGCTGTGATCTGGGCATGTCAGATCCTTGGAAAAGAAGGGATCCATGTACAGTTTGTAAACCGCAGCGCACCAACGCCTCTGTTAATGTTTTATGTGATGAAACATGAGCTGGATTATGGAATGATGGTCACTGCCAGCCATAACCCGGCGATCTACAATGGTATCAAGGTGTTTACATACGGCGGAAGAGACGCAGATGAGCTTCAGACAAAGGACATTGAAAAATGGCTGTTAGAGGCGGAAAAGCTGTATACACCATGTCACGAAGAGGACGGGCAGATGCCGCCGCCAAGTTATACAGAACTGGTAAAACAGGGCATTGTAGAAGAAATCAATCCAATGAATGAATATCTGGATAATATCTTATCTGTGATCAATGTAGATGCGATCAGAAAGCGCGATCTGAGAGTAGCTGTTGACCCTATGTATGGTGTCAGTCTGACGGCTTTAAGTACTATTCTGGCAGTTGCAAGATGTACGGTAGAAAACCATTAATGCCCAGCATGATACGCTGTTTGGAGGCAAGATGCCGGCACCTGCGGAAGATACCCTTAAGAACCTGCAGAATTATGTGCTGGACCGCTACTGCGATATTGGTATTGCAACAGACGGTGACGCGGACCGGTTAGGTGTTATTGACGATAAGGGACATTATCTTCACGCCAACCAGATCTTAGTTATGCTGTATTATTATCTTCTGAAATATAAGGGTTGGCGGGGCGATGCAGTACGAAACCTGGCTACCACCCATATGTTGGACAAGGTGGCTGAAAGCTTTGGCCAGAAGTGTTATGAAGTGCCTGTAGGTTTTAAGTATATTTCTGCAAAGATGCAGGAGACAGATGCCATTATTGGCGGTGAGTCTTCCGGTGGCCTGACTGTAAAAGGTCATATCCATGGAAAAGACGGTATCTATGCAGCAAGCCTTCTGGTAGAAATGATCGCAGTGACCGGTAAGAGCCTTTCTGAGATCGTAAAGGATATTGAGGACCAGTACGGTGAGACTCATATGGAAGAGCGCAGCTACCGTTTTACAGCAGGGGAAAAGGCACGTATACAGAAAGTGCTGTTAGAAGAGCAGAAACTGCCGGAACTGCCATTTGAGGTATCCCGTGTTTCTTATCAGGACGGCTGCAAGGTCTACTTTAAAAATGGCGGCTGGGTAAGCGCCAGATTTTCCGGTACAGAGCCGTTACTTCGTATCTTCTGTGAAATGGAAAAGAGGAAGATGCAGTCCGGGCCTGCGTAGTGTTTGAGAGGTTTTTGGGGCTGTAAAAGTGTGGAAATGGAACTGTTTTTCTGGTATACTGATGGAACGAACAAACCGTCCGCATTAGCGGACAGCAGAGCGCGTCAGCGCGTGTTTGCGAGTCTAAAAAATACAAGGGGCACCGCAGCATGTATACAGGAAAAGCAGACAGAAATGCAGTATATAAAACACATAAATTTTTCAACAGGGAATGCAAAAAAGGGCGTTCCCTGTTCTTTTTATCTGTCATATCTGCAGCTGCAATATTGGCTGGAACAGTTCTTACAGGCTGCAGCCGGGCTGACGATCTGGTGCAGGAACAGACAGAAACGGAGAACTATGCCCTGACCGTATTTACTGCCCAGGAAAGGAAAGAATGGGAGCCGGTGATCAAGGAAGTTGAGGAGCGTACCGGCTGGAATGTAAGGGTGGAAACAGGCTCTGCAAAGGAGATGCTTTCCCAGCTGGAAAAAGAGGAAGCAGACTGGGATGTGGCCTTTGGGGTCAGTGCGGACGCCTTAGAGGAAGGCAAAGAGTACTGGCAGACAGGCAAAGATGCCTGGACCGGATATTCAGCGGTATCTTTTGTTATTTTATATAATACCAATGTAGTGACCTACAGAGAGCTGCCTACAGGATGGGACAGCTTGTTAGAACCACGGTGGAAAGGCCGTGTGGCAGTGCCGGATCCCCTTAAATCGGATATGGCTGCTTCTGTTCTCACAGAGGCGGCAAAAAACAGTGAAAAAGAAGAATTTCTGGACCTCTTAGCGGAAAATATGCAGTATCAGATGCCGGAGACCTTTAAAGAGGTGGAACAGGGCATTTCTGACGGCCGCTATTCCATTGGCGTTACCTCAGAAGAGGCAGCGAAAGCGATGCTGGCTGCAGGTCAGGACGTAGATTACATTGATCCGGAAGAAGGAGAATGTTTCTTTGAAGACGGAACTGCGATCCGGAAAAGAACCCCCAAATCTGGATGCTTCTGAAGCATTTGTAACCTACACTACCTGTGATGATACAAAATGGCTTTTTACGGACCCAGCTTTTACGCCAACCGGCAGAAGATGTGGCTGCAGAGAATGACCGGTCAGATGAAGAGCTGAAACAGAGATATTCCAGACAGCAGGAAGTTTTAAATATCTGGAAGCTTATTATGGAAGAAAAGACTGGTCCAGCCCATGAACAGGAACAGTAATAAAGAAGGCAGGGAAAAAGATGAAGATATTAAATAAGCTTTCATTTCATAAAAAGATCTTTCTTGCCTGTCTGCTGACGGCACTGGTGCCTTTATTGTGCTCCAGTGTGGTTATGATCCGGCTGTTTACGGCAGCACTTGACCGGCAGAATTTAGATGAGGGGCGGACCCAGATCACAAAGGCAGAGGCGCGACTGGAAGCAGTTTTTGAAAAATGCGAGGAAGCCTGCAAGACCATTGCCACGGATAAAAAGACAGCCCGGATCATGATCGAAAAAAGTGAAGCAGATCACCAGAGGGAGATGTACTTATCTTTATATCAGGCCACTCAGGAAACCTCCGGCTATGCCCGGTTTTCCATTTATGACGCAGGAGGACATCTGCGCTATACGACGGATACAGAGGGGAAGGAAAAAGACCTGCCTGTATTCTGGGGGCTTTTAAGAAAGGCTTCCAGAACGGATGATATTGTATATTACAGGACTGATCCGGATCTTTCTATTACGGACGGGGACATTCTGCTTCAGGGTGCAAGACCGCTGTATACAGAAGGCGGTGCAAAAACCGGCTATATTGTTTTTGATTTTACAAGGGAAAACCTGGATGATCTTTTAGGGGCAGAGGTGTCATCTGGGGATGTGCTGCTGCTTTTAGATACCCATAAACGGACGGTGTACTGCTCTGGACAGGACAAGAGCCAGGTTCAGACAGGTGACATGATCGAAAAGATACTGGAAAACAGGAAAATGTCCGATGCAGGCCATGACAGGGAACAGTATCTGGTAAGCCATGGAGGAAAAATTGGCTTTTATTTTCTCTTATGCCGCCAGGCGCCTATGAGCCAGCCAGCTGTGCAGACTATGTGGACCGTCAGCCTATGCCTGTCAGCGTTGGGATTATTCCTCTGCCTGGCTGTATCAGGCGTACTTACAGGCAGTATTGCCCGCCCGGTACAGACATTAGATGAAGCTATGGAAAAAGTGAAAAAGGGTGATCTTTCTATCCGTATCCATACCCAGTCCAATGATGAAATGGGACGTCTTACCCGCAGCTTTAACCAGATGACAGAAGATCTGGGCCGGTATCTGGAAGATAAGGTGCAGAGGCAAAAGGACCTGAATGAAACAACATTAAAATTATACCAGACCCAGTTAAATCCCCATTTTCTCTATAACACGCTGGACACCATCAAATGGGAAGCAAGGATCCGCCAGGTGCCACGGATCGCAGTGCTGGCGGAAAATCTGGCGATCATACTGCGAAAAAGCATTTCCAGTAAGCCGTTTATCCCGTTAAGAGAGGAACTGGAGACCATTGACAGCTATGTAGAAGTGCAGAAGATCCGCTTTACAGGCCGGTTCTTGTGTGAAAAGGAGATACCGGACCAGTTAGAGGAGTGCCTGGTGCCGAAAATGATCTTACAGCCGTTGGTTGAAAATGCTATTATTCATGGGCTGGAAGGCTGTGAAAATGGATATATCTGTATTTATGCAGGCCGTGAAGGAGATGTTTTAAATATTTCCATTACCGATGACGGCCGTGGCATGAGCCCGGAGATATTGGCCTGGATCAACAGTCCGGAACCGGAGAAGCGGGACGGACATCTGGGGCTTTATAATATTATGAGGATATTAAAATTATATTATGGAAATGAATATGGCCTGAAGGCAGAAGTGACAGAAGATGGAACAACTGTCACTTTGAGACTGCCGGATGTTCGCTCGGGATCTTTTGGTGCCGAAAGACCCTGAGAGGACATCTTAGGAAGGAGGGGGACGATGTATAAAGTAGTAGTGGTAGAAGATGAAGAGATTGCCAGAAAAGGCATTATATTACCATAACTGGGAGCATTAAACTGTATGATCGCCGGGGAAGCTGCCAATGGGGAAGAAGGGGCAGAGGTGATCCGCCGCCTTTCACCGGATATTATCGTTACAGACCTGAAAATGCCCCGTATGGACGGCGTGGAAATGATCGCAAAGCTGCGGGAACAGGGAAACAGGGCGAAATTTATTATCCTGACGGCTTATGGGGATTTTAAATATGCCCAGAGTGCGGTGAAGCTGGGAGTCAGCGATTATCTGTTAAAGCCATTAAAGGACGGTGATCTGGAGCAGGCAGTGACCCGGATCATCGACCAGTTAGAAGAAGGAGACCGGCTCCGGCAGAAAGAAGAGGAAGAAACGCCTATTTTCCGGTTTAATGCAGACAGAAAAGCAAAAAAATAAGTATGTAGAGCAGGCGATCAAACAGATCCGTGAACATTATAAAGAAGATATCAATATCAATACAGTGGCAGAGCAGCTGCAGATCAGCGAAGGCTAATTTAAGCCGTGTGTTCAAAAAAAGAGACGATTATACATTTACCATCTATCTTTCTTATTACCGCATGAAAGTGGCAATGGAACTGTTAAAAGAGGGAAATTTAAAGGTATATGAAGTGGCAGATGCTGCGGGCTATTCAGATACAGCCTATTTCAGCGCCCAGTTTAAGAAAATAGTGGGGATCGCGCCTTCTGAGTATCAGGATCGGGTAAGAGGGCACTAGGCGGCTGGTCATGGAGCCTGTGAATGGTAATTGCACTGGAGATTTTTGCACCTGGAAAAAGTGTGTACAGGAAAAAGGTAATTATGTTATCATAGTGATAAGATCGTGAGAGCACAAAGTGCAGAGCATCCGGTAACAAACAAGGTACTGGGGGAGGTGGCCACATGCTTGAATTTAAAGACATCTTAGGACATGAACAGATCAAAGAACATTTTCAGAATGCGGCAGCAACGGGGAAAGTTTCCCACGCTTATATTCTAAGCGGCGAAGAAGGAATGGGAAAAAATGACCCTTGCAAATGCCTTTGCCATGACTCTTCTCTGTGAAGAAGGAGGCAGAGAGCCCTGTATGCAGTGTCATGCCTGCAAGCAGGTCCTGTCAGGAAATCACCCGGATCTGATCTATGTAACACATGAAAAACCGGCCAGTATGGGTGTAGATGATATCCGTGAGCAGATCAATGATACCATTATGGTGCGTCCTTACAGCAGCCAGTATAAGATCTATATTGTAGATGAAGCGCAGAAAATGACGGTGCAGGCCCAGAATGCTCTTTTAAAGACTATAGAAGAGCCACCGGCCTATGCAGTGATCATGCTTTTGACTACAAACCAGGATGCATTTTTACAGACCATTCCTTCACGGTGTGTGCAGCTGAAACTGAAACCATTAAAAGACTCTGTTGTGAAGACTTATCTGGAAGAAAGCTTCAGGTAAGGACATTCAGGCAGAAATATACAGTGCATTTGCAAGAGGAAATCTGGGCAAAGCAATTTCATCTGGCCCAGTCAGAGGACTTTAAGATGATGTATGAAGAGATTTT
>ENA-OPYX01001000-OPYX01001000.1-human-gut-metagenome-genome-assembly--contig:-NODE-1000-length-15959-cov-2.387822_pt1 | contig 15959 bp, 16 predicted proteins | sample MGYA00242639_ERZ504486 | MGnify/ENA primary metagenome ERZ504486 (study PRJEB26092, sample SAMD00036296) | human gut metagenome | host: Homo sapiens | study: EMG produced TPA metagenomics assembly of... | reverse complement strand
CTCCTGCCCACTGTGAAGAATTCCATTTTCATCTAGCAATCCAGTCCGCAGAAGCTCTGCCACCAGATCAATCAGCCCGGAACCGCATAGGCCTACAGGCTTCTCACCGCCAATTGTGGTATACTGCCATTTTCCATCTTCATATTTTACATGATCAATAGCTCCCGGAAGCCCCCGCATTCCGCACTGGATCTTCGCCCCTTCAAAGGCTGGGCCAGATGCCGCGGAGCAGGCTGCCAGGCCATATTTATTTCCAAGGATCATCTCTGTGTTAGTTCCGATATCCAGCATTAAAGTTATTTCATCCTTCAAATCCTGTCGAAGAGCCAGAAGACAGCCACTGGTGTCTGCGCCTATGTATCCGGCGATATTCGGAAGAAGGAGCAACTGGCCTTTTGGGTGGATGTGAATACCATAATCAGCTGCGCGCAAAGTAAGGGACTGACTGATTGCAGGCGTATATGGCGCATGTGCCAAAGAAGCCGGGTAAATTCCAAGAAACAGATGGTGCATGCAGGTGTTTCCAACAAGACTTACCTGATAGATATCTTCCACTCCAGGCATCCATTCAGCGCTTTTCGTCTTGCCATTGACAGTTTGATCATCACTTTTTTCCTTCCACTTGCTATTTTGGGGAGCTTTTTGAGTTTTTACAATAAGACTTTCCAGTATTTTATTTATTGTCTTCTGCACGCACTTGCTCAGCGTTTCTGTGCCATGTTCCAGCGCATAATTGGCTCTTTGAATTACGTCTCCGCCATACTGCATCTGAGGATTCATTCTACTTTCTACTGCCAAGTTTTCCCCAGTTCTACCATCCAGAAGCATACCCCACAATTGTAGTCGTTCCAAGGTCGATTGCCGCAGTAAAAATCCCATCACCTTTTTCACCACTACTATTCACTCCATGGACAGAATCTTCATGGACGCCAACAATTGGTCTTAAATCAAGGATTTCTTCATCTGTATAGGCTACTTGCCACTCTGGATTGAAGCTTCGTTTTTCATAGAGACTTCCGGCAAGTTTTACATCTGTTTTTATACACCCATAATCTACATCTGACGTTCTTTTATTGTCTGAGATTCCATATACGTCTTCCACCAGCCGCTCCCACTCTGACTTTTTTTCCCCAGTCTCCGGCTTCTCCAGCCACACTGTTTTCACCTGCAATTCTGGCTGGAAATTCACCTTTCTGGAAAATCCTTCGCTCAAAATTTTACCTCTATTTTTCTTCCCGGGAATCTCCACCTGACAGTCCTTTTCCACCTTCGTCTGACATGCCAGCACAGGCTTTCCATCTACCTTCACCAGACATTTCCCACAGGTTCCTTGCCCTCCGCAAGGCACATCCGGCGCAAGCCCCGCCTGAATCTCCGCCTCCAGAACGCTGGTTCCAACCGGAACCTCTATACTAATCTCTTCCCTCACAAAATACACCTTAGCCATAACCCAAACTCCCTAAAAACAACCGACCGGGCATGCCCCGGTCGATGTATTATTCTTTCAGCAATTTTTCAACAGCCTTTTTGAAATCATATAATTTATCAATATACACATGAACAATTGTCCCGCAATGTTCTTTCACAATCACTCCATCATAGTCGTGTGCAAGCTGATTTCTTACTTTCAGCATATCCATCCACTCATCACCAGTAATCAGATTCGCCTGAAATGATTCTCTGAGAACTTCTCTTGGTGAGCCAGTGACAAATCCAGTTATTGCATAATACTGTACCAGAATATCTTTCATAACCTTCCACGCCAAGTCAAATGTAATACTGAATTTAGCACTGGTTCCACTAAGTACAAAAGAATCTGACAAATCACGCTGTTTCGCCTCCGCCAGAGAGTCCAGTGAATTTCTAAACGACTCAAATCTTCTTATAAATTTCTCGTCCATATTGTTTTATATCCTCCAACAACAGCTGATTCTGACAAGTATCAAGATCAACCAGATCAATTGTGTACAATGTTGGAATCTCTTCTAAATTCTCCTGCAAATCAAGAATTTCGTGTGAAGCGACTCCAGACACTGCAATATCAATATCGCTCCGCTCTGTCGCAGTTCCCTTTGCCCGGGATCCATACAGAATTATCTTCTGTGCCCCATACAATCTGCACCGTTGTATAATTTCTGTCATGACCTCATCAACGCGCATAGTTTCCCCCATTTCACTCATAAAACTAATTTCATTATAGGTTAAATCCCACGCAACGTCAATTTGCAAAATCTATCTAATTTATTGCCATCAACATCCAGTATCAAATTATCTCTATCATTTTTTCCATTTTCTCACTCATTTCCTAACTGCTTATCACTGATATTTTTTCAAGTTTTTAAAATGTATTTTTAAAACTTTTGTATTTTACATTTTTTTAATTTTATGTGCTGTAGCAGATTATTTTATACACACATAAAAAGAATCCGGTACAAAGCATTTTTATACACTTTGTACCGGATTTCTCTTATTTTTCTTGTACAAATTTTCTCACAAACTCTTCATACCCACAAGGCTTCCCCCAGAAATATCCCTGTGTGAATTCCGGGCACAGCTTTCGGATTTTGAGCCATTCCTGGGCACTTTCTATACCTTCGATACAAATCTTCATATCCAGATTATGAATCATGGTGCAAAACTGATTCAGAAGATAATATTCCTGCTCATCTGCAACTGCTTTCGCAGTGAAAGAACGGTCGATCTTAATGATCTCTGGTTTCAGCTCGCTGAGATAATGGAAGTTCGAGTAGCCGGTTCCAAAGTCATCCAGCGCCAGACTGATTCCCATTCGCTTCAGTTCTGTGAGAAAATGCTTCTCATTTATATTTTGTTCCAGAAGATCGCTCTCTGTCAATTCCACGATCACCGCTTCCAGCGGCAGCCCTGTCCTTTTCATTTCTGCACTGATATCCTGAATCACATCAGACTTAGAGGCCTGTACCTGGGAAATATTAATACTCATCCGGAACCCTGAAAGTATCTTCCTGATCTCACGCATTTTTCCCATAGCCTCTTTCATCATCCAGCGGCCAGCAGGAATAATCAGACCTGTTTCTTCCAGAATGGGAATGAACTCCGCCGGTGAAATCATTCCGAATTTTTCAGAGGTAAAACGCATTAAAGCTTCTGCTCCATAAGGCACCTTTTTTGTCTTCAGCAAATACAGGCTGGTAAAAAGCTGTAAAGCCCTGAAATCCATTGATCACAGCTTCCCGCAGTTCCTGGGTGATCTCCCTTTTCCGAAGAAATTTTCTGTAGGTTTCCCCATTAAATATATAACAACGGTTTCTTCCCAGCTTCTTCGCCTCATTCAGGGCAAAATCCGTCAGCTTCAATGCTTCTGAACACTGATTTCCCTTTAATGCCGCAAATGGTACAATTCCTCCTGAAACCGTATACATGACTTTAAATTCATTGGTTTCAATAAATCTGTCTATTGCCTCTCTCACTTTATCATAAAGCTTATCCGCATCCTTCGCTTCGTCAGAAGCAACATCCAGAATCAGAAATTCATCTGCCACAAGCTTGTACACCTTCTGTCCTTCTGATGTACAGCCTGAAATACACTCCGCCGTTTTCTTAAGTACAAAGTCACCGTACTCCTGTCCGAAGTTATCATTGATTTCCTTAAAATGATCGATTCCTATACGAAGCAGATATCCTGTCTCCAAAGGAGTATCCAGCTGGTTCATATACTCCCGGAAACCAGACTCTCCCAATAGTCCGCTTACATTATCTGCCTTCTGTCTCTTTCCAATTTCGTTCACACAACCAATCATATAAAGAGGTTTCATGTTATCGTCACGGACCAGATACCCTTTGCAATGAATCCAGATCGGCTTTTTTTTCAGATCCAGCCAACGATATTCCATGCTATGGGTGCAGCGGTCTGTTTCCAGAAGATCATCAAATTCCGCTTTCAGTTTTTCATAATCCGGTGCATATACAAATTCCTTATGCTTCGAAATTACATTATGAAAACCATTTTTGGGAATACAGAAGCGTTCAAGAGCCTGATTTGCTATGTAATAAAAATCCGACCGAAAGTCAACCACATATGGGTAATTATCTGTAGTCGGACTAAGAAGATCGATCACACTGCAAAGCTCATCCACAGACATGCTCTGAAACTTTTTCTCCTGCAGGATCACCTCATCTGTGATCTCCTCTGTCGACTGCTTACTCATACGGGAGAGCAGATTGTCCAGACCTGCTGACCGTGCCACCTTCTTTCTGCGCTTCTGACGGTACAGCATGGTATCACTTCGTCTTACAATATCCTTAAAGTCAAAATCTATATCAGGCTGATAATAAGCATATCCGGCTGACATGCTGAGTGGATACTCCAGCTTGTTCGTTTCCGCTGTTTTTTTCAAAATCAGCTCCAGCGCCTTCAGCCGTTCCGGAATCATATCTTTCTCATCGCTGTGATATACATATGCAAACTCATCGCCGCCAATCCGAAAACAGTTCTTTACATTCTGAAATGCCTGACTGATACACTGATAGCATAGCTTCAGCGCTTCGTCTCCCTTTTCATGCCCAAAATTGTCATTGATCACTTTCAGATTATCCAGATCAAACAGAACTACACCTGTTGTACGAAGTTTAATATCACTTTCCTCCAGATATTTCACCATATCCTCGTAAGCATTTCGGTTCATGGCCTCTGTGAGCATATCCATATTGGCTATTTTCTGCAGATAGATCACCTTTTGTTTCTGGATATATTGATCGTAATATTGAGAAACCTGGATCCAGATCAGCATAATGATAAACAGCAGGGTTCCTATGGGAAGCAAAATGGATGTCTGTTGAAATTTTCTCAAATAATAAAGGAACATTTCTACCATTCCGAATATCTATGAGCACACACATAGGATACTGGAATTTCTTGGCTTCATCGTTGCCTTCTTTTCTGGCCTCGTAAAGAATGAGGGCAACTGTGTAAACTGCATTGGCAACCATAATAACATGGGTTGCGGGAAGCAGCCGGAATATATCAATAATTCCCGTACACTGAAGCAGAACGTCAGCTGCCATATTCGCAAGATAAAGAATGGGAAAAATCAATGCACCTTTGTGATATCTGCTTTTACAGATATCATATAACAGGAAATTAAATGGCACCGGGAAAAGGAAGAATGAAAAAATAATCTACAAAATACAAAGTTCTTCCATCCAGGAATCAAAAACTGCAGGAATCCACATTGTGCCAGTGTCCATACTGCAATCAGCAATGAGAAAATCCAAGGTTTAAAAAGACCTCTATCTTCGTTTCTGTCTTGTCTCTTCTTTTTCTTCGCACTGCTCCCAAATTAAAGCAGCAGGCAGATGATACTTGCAAACAGAATCCCGCAGCTGAGTAACAGGGTTTTAAAGCTGTCCATTAAAATTTTCAGAACGCAATTGCCTCGTGTTCCGTATACAATGCTGAATCTTCATTTCCATAATAGTTGTCATATACTGGAATAATTCTGACCTCAAGACTTTTACCAGCGCTGTCTTCCGGAATATTCACAATGTGCCAGCAGCTTCCCGGTGACTTCATAAAGCTGGGAGCATCTTCTTCATTTCCGTATTCGTATATTTTTTCTCCGTCCAGCCACACTTCTGCAATGGTGTGTGTGGTTTTAAATAAGATTGATCTGGGATCATCGAAGTCTTCGGGCAGAGCAATATTCTCTGATTTGATTTCTCCATCTGTCAGTTTTTTTCGTTTCAAACCTAATCGTATTATCCCAGAGCAATTTTTCCCTGGCTGTACTCTGACTGAATATCCAACCTGAAAAAGCCAATTGCAAACAATCCAAATACGAACAGGGTAATCCATAGTTTCTTTTCTATTTTCATAGTTTCTCCCTACTATATAAAATAGCACTGTTCACTAAGTGCACAATGATCACCTTGTGCTGCAATTCTGTGCAAAATTTACCCGCACAGAATATTACCTGTAAACAATGACTTACAACTCATCAAAAGATATACATAGACAGCATATCAAACCCATTTAGCTTTTTCAAGGTTTTGACAGATTTTGTTAAAACCTTTTTATTTGAGGGCAAAAAAATATCTGACGGGGCAATTCTGCCCTGTGCCAGATATTTTCTTCGTTTCTGTCAGCTTATGTGTCTGCCGATTCTCCGGTAATCACGCTCATATTAATGTATGCGACTTCCCTTATGCAAATTTCTCATCCAGATATTCTTTCAGGATTCCCAGATTTTCATCACTGTACAGCTGATCTGCCGCATGCTTATAATTATGAAAAAGCTTAAATTCCACCTTATCTGTCCCAACAATTCTTGTAAGCAGTGCATTCAGTCTCTCAGACTGCAGATACGGAACATCTAAATCCGCATCACCATGCCAGATCAATATATCCGGACTATTTTCCTTCGTAAGATTTTTCTCAATATAATACAATGGACTATAGTTGTTTTTCTCATCCTCAGTAAGAGCTTTTACATCCTTGCGCATCCAATAAGATTCCACATCCTCGTAGCCGGTATCTTTAATTGCCCCCTGAAGCCACAGGCTGGCCGCCCAGCGGACAATTTTTGGAATCCTCAGCTCCCTGTAATCATCTTCCATAGTTCCGAATTCCATACAGCCGTAATAGTCCAGAATCACCTGAACTTCACTGGAAACAGGATGGTTCTTATCTTCTCCGATAAATGGAACACTATTAAATTCCTCATCATTAGAAGCGCCACAGATCACTGATAAATACCCCCCAGCTGACTCTCCCCAGATTGCGAAACGCTCCGGATCGTATCCATATTTCTCTGCATTTGCACGAAGAAAACGGATCGCTGATTTCACATCTTCCACTCCTGCCGGAAAGGCTGCTTCCTGGGCAAGACGATAGTTAACGGATGCACATGCATATCCATGATCGCGGAAATAGCGGTACATCAGCTGCGCCTGACGGGACTGGCTGTCATTGTATACGAAGCCGCCCCCATGTACCAATATGATCAACGGCATAGGTTCTTCACTGTCCGGCACATACAGATCCAGATAATCATTTTCGGAAGCCTCAGAATATGGCAGCTTCTCATAAGCTTTTCCACCATTCCATTTGGAAGAATCATCCAATTTCACTGATGGAGAGTATACATTATGAAAAACCACACGAACAGCTTCATGATTGTAACCGAGAATACCAACTATAGCAGCAAGACAGATTCCACCTATGATAAAACCTTTTTTCTTCATTTGTTCAACCTCTTTTCCACCTTAAATCATAAGTCTTTCACTTCATTCACATGGAATTTCCACCACATAAAACCGTTCTTCATCTGCCACGGTAACCTTCACCGGTCCGTTTCCATCTGCCTGTACAACTGCCATTGCCTCACCATAATAAGTCGCCACAGTATGGTCAGTATAACTCCCTTTTACATAAGGAGCCGGGCTTCCGAGTCCCTTCAGGACACCATTTTCTACTGTTACTTTTATGTTATGTTTCTCCATTGGTTTCCAGATTCCCTTGCTATCTGTGTATTGCAGTTGAATAAATGCAAGGCCCTCCGGTTTCACGGTTTTCTCCTCTGGGCGCACCTGAAGAACCGTTTCTTTTCCTGCTGTATGTAATGAATAACGGTTGATTTCTCTTCCGTTTTCATCGTAAGAAACCGCCGTTATCTCCCCATTCTGATAGGTGATATTAAAGTTTGCACGGCATTTTTTCACTTTCTTTTTACCAGCACTTTTGCCATTGATAAACAGCTCAACCTGTGCAGCCCTTGCATAAACTTCTACCTTCGCCGGTTCTCCGTTACAGCCATCCCATGCCCAGCTTTCCAGAGCCTTTGTCAGCTGCCAGCCGGTAAGACGAAGCTTTTCTTTCTGGTAAACAGGATCAACTGCAATAAACGGACCTGTCTCTCTTTCAAAAGCAACTCGAGTATATGCAGCCTCTGCACGCGGCTTTCCATTCAGGTCAATTCGACCATTTCCACCTGTCATTCTCGTGGCTGGATCTTCAAATTTATAGTCAGAATACTCTGCTGCACCATCCCCGACTTCTCCGATATAATCCCATCCTGCCCACACAAAATCACCGATAATCCGTTTGTTTTTTTTGGCAATTTCCCAAAAACTATACGCATCCTTACAGAAGGTTTCACTTCCCAGAATCAGACGGTTCGGGTACTTTTCAGGTTCATGTTTGTAGCGGAAAATACCGTAATTATAACCTGCGATATCCATGTTTGCGTAGGTCATCCTTCGTCCTTAAAATCGCATGGATAAAGGGTGGCACCACACTTCATAAAGTAGTCTCCGACCAGACAGGCAAGAGTATTATAGAACTCGCTTCCTACCGGCTTTTTCTTCTCTTCCGGCTTGGAAGCAGCTGTCTTTTCTGCCTTGTCATCACTATAAACGCCAAGTCCTATGGAGCTTAAGAAATTGAAGAAAATGTTGATCCCACAGGTAACAGGACGGGTGGAATCCAGGCTGTGAAGATAGTTTGTCATATCACCGGTAAGGGCAATTCCCTTCTTCTGAGCGGTCTCTGCAACCTCATTTCCTGTAGAGTACATGATCACACTTGGATGATTATAATCCTTGTCAACCATGTCTTTTAAGTCCTGTTTCCACCAATCAGCAAGCTGTCCGGCATAATCATATTTAGTCTTATGAATGTACCACACATCTACATATTCATCCATCATCAGCATTCCCACACGGTCACAGGCATCCAGAAGTGCCTTAGAGCAAGGATAATGTGCAGAGCGGACTGCATTGTATCCATTTTCTTTGAGAATACGCATTTTACGTTCTTCTGCTTCCGGATACGTACATGCACCAAGCACGCCATTATCGTGATGAAAGCATGCACCGCGAAGAATCATCACGCTCTCCGTTAATGGTCATTCCTACCTGAGGATTTCCAGATCAATTCAACGGATTCCGAAAGTTTCAGTTACTTCGTCTTCACCGAAAATTGCTTTTACAGGTATAGAGATTCGGGTGCTCTGTATCCCAGAGCTTTGCGTTTGGAACATTCCAGCTGGAATGATTGGCCTGGTATGCTGCTTCCTGATTATTTTTTTTCCGCTTTCCACCTGCGCCAATTCACTCTTTCTGACCATTTTTTTCCAGTCTGTACTGATTCATTTGGCTGCATGTTTTTATTATCTGATGATATTATTTTGTCATTGTTTACATTTCCTATTTTTGTACTTTCACCAATTACTCTAAGTACTTTAGAGCCTCAAACTCAATCTTCAGGGAAACCTCTCCCGGCGAAGAAGTTTTCACAACGACCTCAATTCTCGCCGGATCATAGCTTAAGGTACGGATTTTCACACCGTTTACCGGAATATGTTTTTCTTCCCCAACATACAGATAAGCCGGACGGTAAATACCGGTTCCTGAATACCAGCGGCTGTTTGGCTGGTCAGCATTGCGCGCAATGACTTTGATCTCATTCTCTTTTCCATACTGGAAAAATGCCCTCTGTATCCACCATAAAAATTGGTATAACCATAAGGACGGTAAGCCGCCTTTTTCCCATTTATGTAAACTTCACCATTGTGGTAAATACCCTCAAATTCAATGAGGACTTTCTTACCTTTATACTCCTCTGGCACAAAGAAATTCTTGGTATATTCGTAATCCCCACCAATATACCATCCAATATTTCCCTCGCCGGTACTCTCCTGAGTACGCGGCTCACTCAACATGGCGTCATGTGGCAAAGTCACCGGATAAGCTTCCTCATCCCTGGTAAGACACCTGCACATCCAATCCTTGTTAAAATCAATTTTCTGCATACAGTAAACTGCTCCTTTCTGAAATCTCTGTCCTTAAACCAACTACCTTTTCGGCATTCTCGTTCTGTTGACAGTTTACTGCTTTTTCCTATCTCTGTGGAAGAATTAGCGTGAACAGTCCTTTTTTTAACGCTAATAACAGCCCACAGAACTTTATAAATCAAGTCTGTGAGCTGTCTTCTCCACCTTCAGCTCGTTTCCATCCCACACAATATGTACCTGTCCCTCAGCAACAGGCAATGTACAATCAAAGCTGTCAAAAAACTCAGTATGCGGTTCTACCACAAACTCTTTTCCACCAACTCCGGTAAATTTCAGCCCCATGAAATACTTCGCCAGGAAATAGATCGGGCTGGCAGCCCAGGCATGGCAGAGGCTCTTTCCGAAGCGGTCACCGTACATGTCGTACTGGGTTTCTACTGGTGCCTCTGGGTCAAACTCTTCCCAAAATGTTACTGCGCCGCGATCCAGCATTCCGCCCCAATAATCACGGATCTTATTAAATACCAGTTCCAGTTCCCCTGTCTGGCAAAGCATATCCAGTTCGAAGAAGTTGAAATACGGAGTTGTAATTGCCGGAATTGCATCATTCTTAATTACATTTGCCAGAATTTTCTCCTGCTCTTCTTGTGTTGCAATGTGGAAAGGATTGCGAAAATATTGGCATGGCGGGTCACATTTTTTCTTACCGGATTCAAAGGAATCAATAAATGCGCCTTTCTCCTGATCCCAGTAAAATTTACGGATCTGCCCGATCAATTTCTCATATTTCTCCATATATTCCGGATTTTCTTCTCCAAGAGCCTCACTGACTTGCGCCATAGTCTGCCAGCATGCAGCAAACAGCATCTGCTCTGCACAAAGGGCACCGGTCTTATCCATGTCAGCCCAGTCAATGTATATCCAGTCATTTTCACGACCTACAAGAAATCCGTTTTCATCCAGCTGTCCCTCACAGAACTCCATAAGAGAGCACATTTTCGGGTAAACCTGGCGGACAAATTCCAGGTCGCCATATGCCTCATAATGATAAAGCACGCCCAGGATCCAGAACAGGGAATAGTCCATGATGGTATTGATATGTCTTGTCATAGGATCATTTCCACGTAGTGCTAAAAGAGTTCTCTGGTCAATATCAGGATCTGCCAGCAGATACTGATTTACAAAAAAGCTCTGGTAGGCGTCTCCAGACCAGATCCATTTGTCACGTTTCACCCCATCCAGGAAAAAGATACCGCTGCAAAGACGGAAGGTATGCTCTGCCACCTCCCAGATCTTATTCAGCTTCTGGTCACTGCATTTAAAAGAAGCGCGTTTCGGGAAATCTACATACTGATAGAATGCTGTGATTTCCACATCTTCGGCTTTGCAATTCGGAATGAATGCAAAACGGACTGCACAGCATGGGCATCGGTTTGTTACAGGATCCGGCTGCCAGCTGTAGTAGCAGTGCTCAAGGTCAAGAGCTTCGTCCTCAGACTCACCGCAAAAAGCCTCTAAATCCTCATCTTTGCTTGTACTGTCAACACAATTACTGCGTTTACTTTTCACATAAACCGCCGCCGTCAGTTCCGTCTCAAACTCTGCCAGCACGCCACCGTTTATCTCGCTGATTTTCACCGGCTTGCACTCTTTTTCTGTATATTCCCACACAGTAGGATTCTGTCCCGGCTTGGTAAAATACTTACACACTCCAACCGGCACTAATGGCTGGGAATAATCCTCTGCCTTCCATGTTTTATCAGAATGGATCACCTCACCCTGCACATAAGCGCAAGGAAATGCCTCCACACAGCCTGCATGAATAGAGATCCGCACCTTTCCAGGTGCTACTGTAATCTTCTTTCCAAATGGATATTTCTTCTCCCCATTCTCCCTGGTTACAAGCACATGACCAATCGCATTGGAAAATACAGTAAAACTGGTCTCCTGCTCCAATTCATAAGTCCGGCGGAAAGCCACACGGTTGCGGAAGCCCTCACTCTTCCAAAATGCCGGCCATCCAAAACCTCTCTCCACACGGCTGAAATTCTGCTTCATGGCATGATATAATTCAAAATCTCCCGGATACCAGATCCAAAATGTATGTTCCATTTCTGTTTTCCTCCCGTAAATTATTGCTGTTCACAATCTTTGAACAATAACCAATTCTCATTTCTTGTAAATCTACTCATAATTTAACTATAGTATAAAATGAATTTCTCCAGGAGTCCACAACATCCCACGTTTAAAAAGCTACAGATTACGCTTTCGTATCTGGTTACGGCTGGTGAATTAAACAAAGAAAGCGCAGCTTAAAAACAAACTTTTAAGTCGCACCTTTTTTGTTTACATCATTACATAAAAAATGAAAACCATATATTGCCAGAAACATGGGATTACCATAACCAGCGTCATCGATGGAACCCTTTTCAAATTCATGAATACCGTGGATGTCAGCGCCAGTGACCACTGGTTTCATCTGAAAATATTGATTCCAATACCAGATTCGTCCACTGCTACCGCTTCAAATAACAATAAAAAAACAGCAGGAGTTCATTCTAACAAACGAACGCCTACTGTCTTCTTGTTAAAATTAATTTCTGTAATGCTTCTACCCAACAGTTCCTACAACACAAACCCAGTTGTATTCTTCCCCTGCGCCTGAATATCCAGACAGCAATCTGCCACATGCTCCTGATTCAAGTCCAGAGAATAGTTCACTTTCATGGCAATTTGCCCTTCACTTTCTTCCAATTCCAGATTCGTCGCTGAAATTCCCATTTCAAGAGTTCCGAATGGGGTGGTATAAAATGCCATATTACGCTTTCCCTGCTCAAAAACCATATGTGTATTTACCTGTCCTTTTTTTCGGACTTCCATTCCCCGGGAAGATTCATCTTGATATAATTTACAGTAGGATCTCCTTGCTCGTCCAGCATTTCTTCATATGCGAAGATAATGGCTTCCATTACGGAAATAATACTCTCCCGGAACCACAATCTCGATTGGCTCATCACCTTCTGGTGTGTCCATCATATGTAAACCTTTTACGTGAATTAAAACTTCTTTTTCCATTGTTTTTCCATTTCTTTCTCTTTTTCAATATTTCTCAATATCAATCTTCTGCGTTTTCTCCACATCAAATGGCAGAATTGAATTGGCAAAGCCCTTGAATTTCTCTGCCAGATCGCTCACATAGAAACGATATGGGAAATCAGACTGTCCCTGTCCGGTGCTCTGCATATCCTGCTCTTTCAGAAGTCTGCCAAGCTCCAGTGCCGTCTCGTACGCCGGGTTCACCAAAGTAACACCCTCTCCCATGATCTGTCCGATGGTAGAACGGAGCAGTGGATAATGGGTACAGCCAAGGATCAGTGTATCAATATCTTTTTCCTGTAGTTCCCTCAGATATCTGCTTGCAACTTCCACTGTCACCGGATCATGAGTCCAGCCTTCCTCTACCAACGGTACAAATAAAGGACATGGCTTTCCGATCACTGTAATCTCCGGATCGATCTTTTTCAGAACCTCCGCGTGGATTCCACTTCCAACAGTACCTTCTGTACCGATGATTCCCACCCGTTTATTTCTGGTAACCTGCGCAGCTACCTTGGCACCGGCTTCAATCACTCCAAGAATGGGAATGTCAAATTCTTCCTGAACTGCCTCCAGGGCAAACGCACTGGCTGTATTACAGGCCACCACAATCGCCTTCACCTTCTGCTCTTTCAGGAAACGGATTATCTGACGGGAATATCCTATAATAGTCTCTCTGGATTTGCTGCCATATGGAACTCTGGCAGTATCGCCGAAATACACGATTTTCTCTGCTGGAAGATTCCGCATGATCTCCCTTGCCACAGTAAGTCCGCCAATACCGGAATCAAACACACCAACAGGCGCATCTCTGTCTATTTTCATTTATCTATCTCCAAATTCATAGTCAAGCGATATTCGCAATCTGTATTTCATTTTAACACCAAAGGAGCGGCGGTGCAAGTGCTTGTACTACATCAAAGCGTTAAGTGTCCCCACGTTACGGTTCACTGGTAACATTCCGCGAAGTGTTTTTTGCGAACAGTAACGTCTCCACAATCCAGAAATGAAATCTTGGCTCTGCTTTCTGACCGTTCTCCGTCCTCGGTGCTTCCATAAAACAGAACTGGGGATAAATGGTTCCCCACCATGCAAGAAGGTTGGAAGTTTTATTAAAATTTTCACTGCATGGGCAAAGTAATACAGCTGTCAGAAGTGCTGCCGCTATATGATATTTGTTTTTTCTCAGACAAAGCATAAAAGTACCTCCCATATTTTTCTTAACAAAAGTATTCCCTGTCCCAGCCTGGAATAATCACATTCATACCCACTAGTTGCTTATTGCTTTTCATAGCCGCTCTGGAGCCTGTTTGAAAAATCATTCCCGCAATCTGCACGCCCTGGTACTTACCTGATTCGGCTAAAATTTCACTTCCAGTTCCTTTCCATAAATTTTCAGTTCTGGCAATTCAGACAAAGCACCACGTTCATAAAACTCATGATAAACCTCACGAAGCGTTACTGCCTGTCCCGGGCTTCCATTTGGATTATTTTCCAGCAGCCCAAGAAGATACTCTCCCAGAGAAACGTCCTGAGGGCTTACCCAGGCTACTGCTTCAGATGCCGCAGCACAGCGAAACACATAAACATTTTCACCTATAGTCGGCTCCTGCTTCAGATACTCGAGAACCTGCTCCCAACGCCCTCCATCCAACAGACTCTCTCCAAGAACCAGAATTTCCAGATGTCCCATATCCAGATATTTTTCCTGTGTCCGGCTGTATATATTTTCAATCTCACGGAAAGTTTCTCCCTGAATCGACGGAGCAGCATTCCCCTGGTCTTCCCCGTCTTTTTCCTGTCCTGTAGATTTTGGAAGATCCGGAATTCCGTAAGTCAGCTGATATCTCCCCTCTGTAATATCGGCTCCAAGTGCAAGCGGATACATGCGTTTCTCCGGTTCCACACCACCACAGCCGGCTAACAGAAACAATGCACTGACACACGCTGCGGCAAGCTTTTTTTCCACTTCTTTTGCCTGTCATAAAAAAATAATCTGAAGCACCAGCATTCCGGGCACAAAAATATATTTCAAATATAATGGAAAACTATTCCGGATTCCCCATCTTTCAATATCCCACACAGCTCCGGCAAAAACCAGAGTGGATATCCACAGCTTTCCAGTTCCCATATCTGCTTTTTCCACAATTAAATGACCATAATGCAGAAAACTTCCAATAGAAAATAAAAGGCTGTATAAAAGAAATCCCATCCAGAGGACATCAAATCTTGCCAATACATTCCCTGGAAGCTCCGCACCTGCCAGAAGCGGCAAAATCGGGCAGCTTTCATATTTCAGGCGCCCCCATCCAAATACTGAAGGAAGCAGCAATTCCGTCAGAATAAGCAAAATTCCCAGGGTAAAAACGGCAAAACTTACAGTTTTCCCTGTATCTTTACTGTTTCCTACACTGTCCAATGCAAAGGGAAGCAGCCCCAATCCGGAAAATGCACATATCACATCATATCCACTTTCCATAATTTTTCTTCCTGAGAAAGAGGAATTCCATACCATTTCCTGAAAATACTCCCATTTTCCCTGTCCCACAGCCAGGACTAACATAAGCATAACCGCTGCAAGTACCACGCCTCCTGACACTTCTCCCATTCTGCCTCGTCTCTGAATCCCCTTTTGCGTGCCCAGACTACAAACCAGCAATGTGATCAGACATAGCCACTTTTTTTTCCTATACCTGTTCCCAGACTAACTGCAACAATTTCTCCCAGAAGATTCAAAAGAAACGCAGCTCCAAGAATGCAGTATATAAGAAAAAACAACGCTGCCAGCCGTCCCCACACCACACCGGCTGTTTTGCAGGGCCTGGCAAAAGCATAACGAAGACGGATGAGGAAAATCACATAAAACAGCACAGCTGCAAGGGCTGCTGCAGTCCCTACCAGCCCACCAAGCCCCAGCGTTTTTCTGTTTTCGAAAAGGCATAATATTAATGGTGCAATAAACGAAATCACGATCTGCCTGTAGAGCTGCCGTTGGGAGATTCGATTATTTTCTGCAAATTTCATTTACTTCGGTTACCTTTCCTTCCTGTTCTTATTGCGGATTTTTTGCAGTCTCACTCGCTCATTTTTTCT
>ENA-OPYX01000999-OPYX01000999.1-human-gut-metagenome-genome-assembly--contig:-NODE-999-length-15960-cov-4.553906_pt1 | contig 15960 bp, 17 predicted proteins | sample MGYA00242639_ERZ504486 | MGnify/ENA primary metagenome ERZ504486 (study PRJEB26092, sample SAMD00036296) | human gut metagenome | host: Homo sapiens | study: EMG produced TPA metagenomics assembly of... | reverse complement strand
AGCTAACTAAAAGGAGCATTATGTCTGAAGAAATTTTAGTCCGCCACTGCTCACCGACATTGGCGAATATAAAAACAGGAAATTTGGTTAATTGCCGAATTGACAGCGTATATAGGCTGAAAAAAGATATTATCTCCCTAAACTCTGTTCTCAACGCAAAAGGTGTGTCAATCCGTGTACTGTACTGTTCGTCCGAAAGAGCGTTGATTTATGTTTATCGTCCGGAAAAATTAAACGCAGATATGCAAAACGGCAAAAACAAAAAGTTTTTAAATTCAATAGGGTATAGAGGAACTACCAATGACGAGCTTATAAACGAGCTTTCGGCAAGAGTTTATTCTTGCGGCGGATTTCCTCACGAGATAGGATTGTTTTTAGGCTATCCGATTGACGATGTAATAAGTTTTATTGAAAATAAAGGAAAAAACTTTAAATGCTGCGGATGTTGGAAAGTATATCACGATGAAGATAATGCTAAAAAGACATTTGAAAAGTACAAAAAATGTACTAATATATACTGCAAAAAATATTTGCAGGGTTCGTCGCTTAAACGACTTACCGTATAAATTTACAAAGGAGTAATTAATTTATGAGTAAAATAGCAGTAGTGTTCTGGAGTGGAACAGGCAACACAGAGGCAATGGCTGACGCTGTTGCAGAGGGCGCAAAAGGCGCAGGCGCAGAGGTTTCTGTATTTAATGTAACAGATTTTTCTGCAGATAAAGTAGACGAATTTGACGCAATTGCATTTGGTTGCCCGGCAATGGGTGCCGAAACACTCGAGGACAGCGAGTTTGAGCCTGTTTTCAATGAATGTGAACCAAAGCTCAACGGTAAGAAGATTTCCCTCTTCGGCTCATACGGCTGGGGTGACGGCGAATGGATGAGAACATGGGAGGAAACCTGTAATTCGGCAGGCGCAGTTCTCACAGCAGAAAGTGTTATCTGCAATGATGCTCCCGATGACGAAGCCACGGCAAACTGTAATGCACTCGGTGCAGCACTTGCAGGCTGATAAATTAACCAATCCCTTATACATTTCATATTTTTTCTTAAAGACTGCCGCTTGTAATGAGCGGCAGTTTTTAATTGTAAAAAGTTTATTTAAAAGGGTAATTAGGGTTTAACAGAATACTTCGTCAGTCAATTATAAAAGTTTGGTCAACCTTTTCAAAGGTTGTGGGTGTGGGCAAAGCCCACAAATACTTTCCGTTTATGCAATCTAACGATAGCTGAACAGCCACACTGTTTGTGCCCGATAAATTGTAATATCGGAAGATATTATGGGTTTTGTTCAAACCTGCAAGTCTTTAAAAGACTTGACCTAAATTTTTATTATTTCACTTAACTCGTGTGATAAACCATATTTTCATATAATAAGGGTTGTCACACAAGCCTGTGGCAACCCTTATAGTTTATTCTTCCATTTGTTTTCCTAAAAAAGCGGCCGCTGAATGAGCAAGTTTAACCTCTGTTTCAGTAGGAACTTTATTATCTTCGCCCATCAGCATTACAACTGCACCCGTAACATCGCCTGCGGCAATAATAGGGTATATGACTGCCGCTCTGTGTTCCACACCTTCAACCGGTTGAATATCACCGACCGTTGCCTGTGTTGCAGTATAACTTTTACGGCTTTCCATATAATTTTCAAGAACAGGTGAAACCCGTCGTTCAAGTAATTCTCTTTTAGATACTCCCGATGCGGCAATAACATGGTCTTTGTCGCAAATAATAACGGGTAAACCGCTTACTCTTGAGAGAACTTCCGCATATTGTGAGGCAAATGCCGATAATTCTCCTACAGGTGAATATTTTTTAAATATAACTTCGCCGTCGGTAGCAGTATATATCTCAAGCGGGTCGCCCTCACGAATACGCAGGGTGCGACGAATTTCTTTTGGTATAACAACACGACCGAGGTCGTCAATTCTTCTGACAATACCTGTTGCCTTCATATCAAAACTCCCCTGAATTTGTAATATTTGCAAAATATTGCATTAATATTGTTTGACTTGTAATCTCTTTTATTCCGCTTTTTTACAAAATAAAGCCGTTTTGATTTTGTTAATTTATGGGAAAATAAAAGTGTAGAATTTTTATTGCTACACCTGAGCTTGTAAAATAAAGTGTGTAAGTTAGAAAAATAACTTGCACACTTTTTGCATTTGGGAAAAAGTGTGCTACAATGAAAGAAAGGAATGAACGAAATGGCAAAAAAGAGAGAAAGCACACCGGGCGAGAACCTCGCAAAGCAAATTATTGAACAGTACAATCCCAAAAGCGTAGCCGATATCTCGGATGACACCGACAAGCTCGAAGACTTCAACAACAAGATCAAGGTTGCTAAACGAATCGGCTACGGTTACCTTGATTCGCTATCTTTCTATTCCTTCTGTCCGTTCACCATTCCACAAAAAATCTTGATGAGGGATTATTAATTAATTCGGAAAATGATAATAAAGCGGTTTCGGTTGAATGGTACGGAAAGAACATAGTATTGTAAAATTAAATATGATTTTGGCTTTTGACAATAAAACCTAAAAGGGTATATCGGATATGCATTGTATAAGTGACGATTATTTGGTGCAGGAACTTATTGATGAACAAAAATCAAATAAAATAAATCAATAAGTAATTGTAAAATGTATAAATATGTGTTATAATCGATAGCACAATAATGAGTTTAAAGCAAAATTAATATATCTGATAAAGTTAATATGTGTTTTACGGAAAGGAAGATTCTTGTGAAATATCATAAGCTGTTGGAAAATGCCAAGAAGCCGAAGGGCTTTTGGGGCAAAAAAATGATTAGTTCCATGAATGAAGGACATTACGAGCTTACCGGTTGGGCGCTTGATCATATAAATTTTGAAAGACATTATCGTGTGCTTGATGTTGGCTGCGGCGGCGGTCTTACCGTGTCACGAATAGCAGAGAGAATCGGTAACGGCAAGGTTTACGGAATAGATTATTCTGCGCTTTGTATCAAACATTCAAAGGCACAGAACAGAAAAAACATTCTCTGTAATAAGGTTAAAATCGTACTTGCCTCGGTTTCGTCTTTGCCGTTTGAGGATTGCAGCTTTGATGTTGTAATTGCGGTAGAAACCTATTACTTCTGGCCGGACAAACTTAATGATTTAAAAGAAATTTATAGAGTGTTAAAGCAAAACGGCAGGATTATGCTTGTATTTGAAATGCTGAAAACTCCCGAAGAACCTGATAAATGGAAGGCTGTAGAGGACAAGGTAGGCATAAAAACAGTGACAGAGGAGGAGATACGGGAAATGCTTGCAAAGGCAGGCTTTGAAGACATTGAAACCCATAAAAAGGACGGCACTACATGGCTTTGTGCCATCGGTGTCAAAAATAAATAAAAGCAGGTGAATATATGAAGGCTTTAATTACAGGAGCAAGTTCGGGGATTGGTAAGGAAATTGCGAGAATCTTGGCTGCAATGGGGTATGATTTGATAGTTGCGATCAAGAAACTATGATAAGCTGACAGAGCTTAAGGCTGAACTTAAAAATGTAAATGTCAGAGTAATCACCATTGATTTGTCACGGGAACAAGACGCTATTGATTTGTATGAGCATTTAAAAGACGAGGATATAGATTTTCTCGTCAATAAATGCAGGCTTTGGCGCATATGGCAGATTTTTGGATGTACCGCTGAAAAAAAGAGCTTGATTTAATTCACACAAATATAAGTGCAGTGCATATTCTGACAAAATGCTTTTTGCAGGATATGGTTAAGAAAAATAAAGGCTACATTCTTAATGTAGGCTCGTCAGCGGGCTTTTTGGCGGGTCCGACTTTTTCAAGTTATTATGCATCAAAAAAATTATGTTGTAAGGCTTACAGAGGCTGTTCACGAAGAACTGAGGCGACAGTGCAGTAATGTTAAAATTTCCGTGCTTTGTCCCGGTCCTGTGAATACTAATTTTAATAATGTTGCGGATGTAAAGTTTTGCCTTAACGGACTTTCGCCGGATTTTGTTGCTAAGTATGCGATTGAGAAAACTATGAAAGGCAAAATGGTTATTATTCCCGGCTTTACAATGAAAGTAGCAAAAGTTGCTCAACGGTTTGTGAGTGAAAATATGCTTACACGCATTTCCTACAATGTGCAGAGCAAAAAAGAGGGACAAAGGTCAGATACCGAACAAAAAAATTTTAATAAAGCAGAACACGCTTAAAAAGGAGCGGAGAAAATATGAAAAGATTTGTATTATTAATGTTTACGGTTCTTTTCATAATTTTCTCCGCTGTTCCTGTTTTTGCCGCCGATACAAACGGCGTAGCTTTCAAAACAGAGGATATAAATTGTGATAAAGGCAGAATTTTTAAGGTTGATGTAAAAGCAAAATCGTCCGAAAAAATCTCTGCCGTATTATTAAAATTTACTTATGACAGAAATATAATAGAATACCGTTCAATCAGCACCGATTCGGACAGTCTGGCTTATGCTTATGATAACGGAAGTACATTAAATGTATCTTACCTTTGCAAAGACGGCAAAAATATTGATAATGACACGGTAATACTTACTTTAGAATTTAAGGCAACAGCCGAAGGTCAGAGTAATTTGCAATATACAGCCTATGACTGTGTTAATTCTTCGGCAGAAAGCGTTGAAATTTCGCAATGTTCAAGTGGTAAGGTAAGTGTTACAAAACAAGGCCGTGAAAAATCAAATGATAATGAAAAATCGGATACAACGGAATATAAATCCGAAAACAATGAAAGTACAGGAAATTCAGAAAAAAGCAGTATTGACGAACTCGGTTCATTAAACGGTAAATTTTCAGACAACACTGTATTTATGCTTATAGTTGGAGTTATTTGCGGACTTGCTGTAGGTGTTTTGTGTTTTATGCTGTATTTATTTGTGATAAAGCGGAAAAATAAGGAAAAAGAGGAAAAAGACAGGCATTAACTTGACATAACACCGATTATGCTATAAAATTTAATTTGAACTTAATATTTGTTATGGTTTATTCTTTTAATTAATAGGGAAGACGGTGCAAGTCCGTCACAACCGCCATTACTGTAAACAGTTATAGCCTTGGCTCATGCCATTGGGAAACCGAGAAGGCGCCTGGGCTGCTTTAATGCAGACTGTAAGTCAGGAGACCTGCCATAACATAGTTTGAAAAACTTTCTTGGGCAGTGGGAGAATAGTTATTGGGTAAATTATTACCCTTTATATAGCTATGCCTCTTTTAAGGGGCTATTTTTTATTTAAGGAGAATGTTTATGAAAACAACAGCAAAATTTATTTCTGCTTCACTTGCTACTTTGCTTGTTTCTGCATCTGCAGTTACGGCATTTGCGGCAGAAACAAAGGACATTACAGTTTCACTCCGTATTGAGGGTGTGAATTCTTGTGTGCTTTATGACAATTATCAAATTCCACAGGGCAGCACGGCAGCTGACTTAATTCAGTATGCAGACAAGCTTTCTGATGATGTTACGGTAACAGGCGCCGAAAATAATTACATAACAGATGTAAACGGCGAAACAGCAGGCAAATTCGGCGGCTGGGACGGCTGGCAGTATATTGTAAATTCAGTTTCACCAAATGTTGGCGTAGGTGATTACACACTTAGCGACAATGATACAGTTGTTCTTTATTACGGTGATTTTCCTTGTCTTCTTCCGCAGATTGACACTTCGGCATTAAACAGTGACGGCAAAATCAGTTTTAATGCAGAGTCAACTACATATGACAGCGACTGGAATCCGACCGTAAGCACAGTTGCTATTGCAGATATGACAGTTACTTTTGACGGTCATACTTATACAACAGATGAAAACGGTACAATTTCACTTAGCAAGGCTGATTTTACATCAGGTGAGCACAGTGTTCAGGTTGAAAAGAAAAATTCAAACGGTGCTCCTGCCGTACTTCGTTATGCTGACGACTTTACAGTTAATATTGCAAGAGAAAACACAATTAATGTAAATCTCAGAATTGAAGGTCCGGAGGCTTGCTACCTTAAAGACACATTTGAAATTGCAAAGGACAGCAATGTCGGTCAGCTTATCTCATATGCAGACGAAGTTTCTGATAATATCGAAGTAGTAGGTGCAGATGCAGGCTATATTTCAGAGGTAAACGGCATTGCAGCAGGTTCATTCGGCGGCTGGGACGGCTGGTATTATGCTGTAAACAGCGTAGTTCCTAATGTAGGAGTAAGCGATTATACACTTAATAATAATGATACAGTAGTTCTTTATTACGGTGAGTATCCATGCTACCTCCCGATTGCAGATACTTCATTGCTTACGAGCGAGGGTAAAATTACATTTACAGCAAAGGCTACATTCGGTGACGCTGTTCTTCCGATTGATAATATGACAGTATATTTTGACGGCAAAGAATACACAACAGATTATAACGGTGTAGTTGTAATTGATAAGGATCAGCTTACATTCGGTCCTCACAGCTTACAGGTAGAAAAGTACGGTTACAGCGGTGCTCCTGCAGTTCTTCGTTACGCAGATGACTACACAGTATTTGTAGATACAAAGATTGTCAATGATGTAAACCTTGACAGTAAGGTAGACATTAACGATGTTACAGCTATTCAGACATACCTTAGCAATTATAACAATATTAGCGAAGAACAAGTAAGAATTGCTGATGTAAACAAAGACGGAAAAGTTGATGTAAATGATGTTACAGCACTTCAGACAATTCTTTCGGGTGAAACAGAATAATTCTAATAAGGAATGATAATTATGCTGAAAAAACTGACAGCTTTACTTATATGCGCAGTAATGTTATCTTTATCGGTAACGGTAAATGCGGCTGAAAGCTACACAAAAGAAGATATTTCAAAAACTATAGACGGAATTATCTCGTATAAATCGGCAATTTTAAAGGCTGACGATACAGCTTCGTTTGTACAAAAACTTTCTGAAACCACAGATAATTCTGAAACACAGTGGTATATTATTTCTTTGTCAAAATACGGTACAGATGTAACTGCTGTACAAAGTTCTATGATAAAATCTGCCGAAAAGTTATATAAATCAAAAAGCAAAGCTACAGATTTTCAGCGTACCTCACTTGCACTTTATGCCTGCGGACTTAATCCTGAAAATATCAACGGCAAAAATTTGCTTAGTGACGGAGTTTATAACAGTGAAAATGTGAACAAGCAAGGCATAAATGCATATGTTTATGCCTTGCTGTCACTCGACTGTGCAAATGCAAAAGTTCCGAGTGAAGCAAAATATGACAGAGAATATTTTATTAAAAAAATTATAGGCTTACAGCTTTCGGACGGTGGTTTTACACTTATGGGAAAGTCTGCCGATACCGATGTTACCGCAATGTGCTTACAGGCACTTGCTCCTTATAAATCTGACAGTACGGTAAAAGAATCTATTGACAGAGCACTTAATGTTTTGTCAAAAAAACAAAATGAAAAAGGCGGATATTCTTCTTTCGGCACAGTAAATTCCGAGAGTGTTTCTCAAGTTATTTCTGCGCTTGTTGCACTCGATATAGATGTGCAGTCGGATTCAAGATTTATTAAAAACGGCAACACTCTTGTTGACAATCTCATGACTTTCAAAAATTCGGACGGCGGTTTTTCTCATATTGAAAACGGAAAATCGAATAATATTGCGTGTTATCAGGCATTAAACTCACTTGTTGATTTATATAAATATATGTCAAAGGGCAATACCGAGATTTTTGAATTTGACGATACAAAGAAAAATAATTCTAATAGCGAAAATTCCCGACAGAACACTGAAAATTCAAACACAGACAGTTCTGAGGTTAATATAGACAGTAACAATAAAAACAATTCTGTAAATACAGGTGATATTACAGAAAAACATAATTCGCAAGTTGACGAAGGACAGCAGGAAACAACTGTAAAGCCCGAATCCAATAATGCGGAAAATTATGATGATCAGGTAATGGCTTTGGCAGATGACAATTACGAGCCTTTTACGCTTGCATCTACTCCGGATTCCGTAGCGGCGGCAAATTCGGATGACGACAATAATTTTATTTTCTATGTTTCTCTTATCGGACTTGTGGCAGTAGCGGCTGTGCTTTTAATTATAAGATTAACAGTGCTGAAAAAAGACGGTGAGCCGTTCAGATTATTCGGCAAAAGAAAAGGTGACAAATAATGAAATTAAAACTTTTATTACTTGTATTGATAATTACTGCCGTGCTATGCGGCTGTTCGGTTCAGACTCCCGATGACTACTATTCCTCTTCATCTCCAAAAGAGGGAATGGAGGTTACTTTTTCAATCAACTGCTCAACCATTTTAAATAATATGGATCAGCTTGAAAGCGGTCTTGAAAGCTATGTTCCGAGTGACGGCGTAATTCTCAAGCCTACAAAGATTACTCTTGACGAAAATGCTACCGCATATGATGCGCTTAGTGAAGCCTGCCGTCAGAATAAAATTCAATATGAATACGAGGGAACGGACGCAGATATTTATATCGAGGGTATTGCAAATCTTTATGAATTTTCTTGCGGTCAGCTTTCGGGTTGGGAATACTGCGTAAATGATGTTTTTCCGTCGGTAGGTTGCAATTCTTATGATTTGCATGACGGAGATACAATTAAATTCTTATATACCTGCGATTTGGGCGCAGATATCGGAAACGAATTTACAGGAGAAGAATAATGCTAAGATTTAATTCCTTTAATCCGCTGGCACAGCTTATATATTTTGTATCTGTGCTGTTGGTATCAATGTTTACATGGAATTATATAATTTTACTGCTGTCGCTTTTCGGAGCGGCGGCTTATTCTGTATTACAAAAGGGTTTTAAATTATTTTTAAAATCCTTTTTTGGTTATGTGCTGATTTTTTTACTTGTAACAATAACCAATCCGCTTTTCTCACACAAGGGAGTAACACCGCTTATATTTATAAATGATATTCCTATTACGCTTGAGGCTATAGTTTACGGTGCGGTGCTCGGACTGATGCTTTTGAGCGTAATACTTTGGTTTTCGGTATTCAACAGCGTGTTTGATTCCGAAAAACTTATATATATTTTCGGAAGATTTTTACCAAGACTTGCATTATTGTTTTCAATGGTACTTCATTTTGTGCCTAAATTTATTCTTGTGTTTAAGCGCACATTGGCGGCTCAATCCGATTTTTGCGGTAAAAATAAATTTAAACAATACATAGGTGCATTTTCTGCTTCGGTTTCCGTAATGCTTGAGGGTTCGGTTCAAACTGCCGATTCAATGAGCGCAAGAGGATACGGAGTTAAAAAGCGCAGTTTTTACTGCCGCTTTCCTTTTACAAAAGCAGATACGGTTTTTACTGTACTTTCTCTGGGAATGTTGACTACAGTGCTGTTTGCTTTAGCGACAGGTCAACTTGATTTTCTTATATATCCGCATATCGAGATGTGTGATATTACAATATTATCCGTACTCGGAATGTCGGCTTTCGGTGTACTATCATTTATGCCGTTTATCATTGAGTTAAAGGAGGAGCTTGTATGGAAATTTTCTCTGTCAAAAATTTAAGTTTTACTTATCCGCAGATGCAGGAAAAGGCTTTGGATAATGTGAATTTCACTGTGAAAAGGGGAGAGTTTTGTGTTATCTGCGGTCAGTCCGGCTGCGGAAAAACTACACTGCTAAGACTTTTAAAGCCGCAGGCAGCTCCTCACGGCACAAAAACGGGAGAAATATTTTTCTGTTCCGAAAATATTGAAAAATGTAGTGAAGAAGATACGGCTTTTAAAATTGGCTATGTTTCGCAAAATCCCGAAAATCAAACAGTAACCGATACAGTACTCCATGAACTTGCCTTTACGCTTGAGAATATGGGAATGTCGAGTGAAGAAATAAATATTAAAATAAGTGAAACGGCTACTTACTTTGGACTTTCAAAAATAATAGAACAAAAGACAAACTCACTTTCTGGCGGTCAGATGCAAATTCTTAATCTTGCGGCGGCATCTGTTGCCGAGCCTGATGTATTGATTCTTGACGAACCCGCAAGTCAGCTTGACCCTGTATCGGCAGAAAACTTTTTTACAATTCTTGACAAACTTAATAAAGACTTGGGTATTACTGTAATTATTACCGAACACAGACTTGAAAAACTGTTTCCCGTTGCGGACAGAATTATTGTTATGGAGCAAGGAAAAATAATTACCGATACCGAACCTAAAGATACTTGCAACGCTCTTAGCAAAATTTCAAAAAATCATCCTATGATGCTCGCTTTGCCCGTGCCTGCACGGCTTTATTCCGTAACGGATTGTAAATCGCAATGCCCCGTTACGGTCAAAGAAGGCAGAGAACTTTTGCAAAATATAGCAAAAATAATTCTTTTACAGAACATACATTGCAGAATAATAATTCCGACGATGAAATATTATCGGTTAAAAATGTATATTTCAGATATGATAAAAAGTCTGATGATGTGCTCCTCGGTCTTAATTTATCGGTAAACAGAGGAGAGATTTTTTCGGTTGTCGGTGCAAACGGCAGCGGAAAATCAACTTTGCTTTCCGTAATAGGAGCAAGGCTTAAGCCGTACAGAGGCAAGGTAAAACTAAATGAAAAAACAGCTACTATGCCTCAAAATCCACAATTGTTATTTGTTAAAGACAGCTTGCTTGAAGACTTTAAAAGCGTGAGCGGGGATTTGGAAAAAATTAATAAATTGTCAGAAAAGTTTAATGTACACCATCTTTTAAATCACCATCCGTATGACCTTAGCGGAGGTGAAATTCAGCGTGCAGGTTTTGTAAAACTTTTACTTCTCGAACCGAAAATATTATTGCTTGACGAACCGACAAAGGGTTGTGACAGTTTTTCAAAAGCAGAACTTGCAAAAACTTTAAAAGAACTTTCCGACAACCAAATTACAATATTACTTGTTACACATGACCTTGATTTTTCGGCTGAAGTTTCCACCGTATGCGCAATGCTTTTTAACGGTACTCTTTCAAAAAGACTTGAACCGCACGAATTTTATTGCGGAAAACGATTTTATACGACTTCTGCAAATAAAATTTCACGAGGTATAAAAGACGGTATTATAACAACGGAAGAGTTGATTTCCGCTGTTAAGGAGGAGTAAAATGACTGCTAAAAAGATAATAAAATACTTATGCGTTTTTGTGGTTGCGCCGCTTATTGTACTTTGCGGAGTGTTTTTCTTCGGCGACCGCAAATATGCCTTTATATCGCTTGCTTTGTCGGTGGTTGCCTGTATTCCGTTTTTTATTTCTTTTGAAAAAGGTAAAAACGATGCACGCAGAATTGTTATAATAGCTGTTATGACGGCATTGTCTGTAGCGGGCAGGTTTGTATTTGCTCCCATTCCGTTTTTTAAGCCCGTTACTGCAATTGTAATTATTACCGCTATTTATCTTGGCAGTGAAGCAGGTTTTATTACAGGATCTTTTTCTGCTGTGGTTTCAAATTTCTATTTTGGACAAGGACCGTGGACTCCGTTTCAAATGCTTGCGTGGGGACTTATCGGATTTTTGGCGGGCTTGCTAGCTAAAAAACTTGTTGAGAGTAAGGTGTTGCTTATTATTTACGGCGCTCTATCGGGCATAGCATTTTCTTTTATAATGGATGTATGGACAACTCTCTGGGCTGACGGTACATTTAATATAGCGAGATTTGTGGCAAGCATTACAACCGCAGCACCGTTTACCGTTGTTTATATGGTTTCAAATGTAATATTCCTGTTGCTGCTTACAAAACCAATCGGAAGTAAATTGCAGCGATTAAAAACTAAATACGGAATTTTTTAGGACAAGGGGAAGTTTAGCATTCCCTTTTTATTTTGCCGTGTATTATTTGCCTGTCTTCTGCATATAATCATTTGCATGGAGGTAATATATGGCAATGTTAAAAAAACACAAAAAAACGTTGTTGTCAGCATTGCAGAGAGTTTTCTGCTTTATATTGGCAGCAACAATTTTGGGTGCGGTGGGTGTTCCCTCGGCCGTACTTGCGCTTGACGGTGCAAATCCGACAGTAGAAATTGTCGGATTTATGAGGGGCGACAGTAAAGATCTTCGTTCAAGTGAGCTTTTAATGGCAAAAGTAAGCAATTACGACGGTAATCCCCAAGAGCTGACTTACGAATGGAAAAATAAGCTTGGCACTTATCTGTATGTATTTGACAAGCACGATATGGCTGTGGTGCGTGGCACAAAAAGCGAAATTGAAATTTACAATTCGAATAAAGGCTTGTTCGCATCTGATAATATGAGCGGCAGATCTTATAACCGCAGCTATTCGCACAAAGGCTTTGCTTATGCGGCAGTTTACGGTGCATCTGTTAACGCTGAAAAATTAAAAGGCGGCATTTCCGTAACAGCAAAGGATTCTGACGGAAATATCATTGCGACAGCGTCGTATGATGACGATTTTAAAAATTATGACCTGTCAAAAGATATGGCAAACGCAGTGTTTGGTGTGTTTGAGGGTGAGAGCGTTGATATTCTTAATCTCTTAGGTCAAAGCTCGGTTGTTCATGTTGTATGTCCTGCCTGTTATGTAAGTCAGGGAACAATAATTTCCGGCAGCGATTGCATAAGTTTAAGCAAGTCAGAAAGCGGTTACTCAATAACCGGTTTAAAAGCCGGTGAAGGTGTAATTAAAATTAATCTTCAAAAGAGAAACTGCAAATTCCATAAAAACTCGGAAAACAGTTCGACTACAACCGTAATAGTATTTAAAAAACCTAACACTTCCACAACTGCAACAACACTCACTCTTACAAATCTTGATGACAGATGCGAATATTATCTTGAGGGTGTTAAGGGCGAAGTAATTGACGGCAAAATAACTTTTAGCAGTCTTACTCCCTCTACTGAATATACCATAGAGGTACGGGGCAGTTATATTGACGAGAACGATACAACTAAAACTGCATACGCCTATGTAAAAGACACAACAAAGGACTGCTATACATCAAGTGTGGTTTTCAAACTTGATGATACTGTAGCGGATACCGAAAGCATATTCGGTAAACCGTACGAGGTTGCCGTAAAGTCTGACAGTGATTACATTGTCTTGCAGAGCGGTGATAACGGTTATATTGCAGAACTTGCTAAAGGCAATTATAAAGTATTTTTAAAAGACGGTAATGATTATAAGCAGATTGATAATGCGGTTCTTACCGTTGACAGTGATGATAACAGCATAGAGATAAAATATTACTCTATAGTTTATAATCTTGATGGTGGTACACTCAACGGCGATACAAAATTTGTTTACCGTGAGGGTGAATTCGTAAAAACAGTTGATAATAAACCAACTAAGTATGAGTATGTATTTGACGGCTGGAAGTGCGGTGAAAGCACTTATAGCAACAGCCAACAAATTACAGATTCAATTGACAGAAAATATGAATTGACAGCAATATGGGAAGTAGATAAGATAGGCGACGGAGAAAAGCCTGACGGAATCCCCGATAAATATCAAAAGAAAATTACCTTTAAAGTAGTAAACGGTACTTGGAAAGATAAGAGTGCAAATGATATTTCTTACTATGTAACTTTGCTTGACAAAGAGGGTAAGTGGAATGTCAACGGTACTGCAAGAATCAATATTCCAACAGGTATGACAGCAAATTACGGTTATGAAAACGGTAAGTGGGATATTGAGCCAAAGTCGCCTGTAAAGGGAACAAATGAGGAAACTTACACTTATACTTTTACAAAGAAAACCGACCCGAAAGTTGATTTCAAAGAACCAAACGAAAACGATAAACCAACACCTGCTACACAGGTAGTAGAGTACGGAAAGAAAATACAGGTAAAGCCGAACGGTGGTGTATGGGTTCACGATAACAAGACTTATTCGGGTGATGATGTCGCAACATTTGTTCTTGAAAAGAATATAAAACTCGAAGACCCAACGAGAACAAATTATGTATTTATGGGTTGGGATAAGCAGAAAGGCAAAGACGATGTAGCCTATATCTTCACAGCAATATGGGAAGTAGATAAGATAGGCAACGGAGAAAAGCCTGACGGAATACCCGATAAATATCAAAAGAAAATTACCTTTAAAGTAGTAAACGGTACTTGGAAAGATAAGAGTGTAAATGATATTTCATACTATGTAACTTTGCTTGACAAAGAGGGTAAGTGGAATGTCAACGGTACTGCAAGAATCAATATTCCAACAGGTATGACAGCAAATTACGGTTATGAAAACGGCAAGTGGGACATTGAACCGACTGAAATTGTATCAGGAATTGAAGATGTTGTTTATGTTTATTTGTTTGATAAAATAGCAGAAACAGAGCCACAACCGCAACCGACAACTGTACAGCCGACTCCTACAGTTAAAACCGTTGTTCAGGAAAAAACGGTTTATAAAACACAGTATGTTGAGCCTATTACCTTAAAAACAGGTGATAATCTCACTTTCTTAGGTGTGCTTGTCGGTTTGTGTACAGCAGGTTTTGCAGGAACAATAATTTTCGGTAAAAAACGAAGTAAGTAATATTAAAAAGGCGATTGCAGATTAATTTTGCAATCGCCTTTTTTCAAATACAGAATAATAATAAATATTTCAAAGGTTATAATAAATTAAATGAGGTGAATTTATGGCAGAGGTAATTAAAATAGTTTTGACTGGCGGTCCATGTGGCGGTAAAACAACTGCTTTGAAATTTTTTGAAAGATGAACTTGAAAAGTTAAATATAAAAGGTTTTTATATTAGAAGAAATTGCAAGTAATTTATTGAGCAACGGCATTACTCCGCAAAAACTTGGTGTATATGAGTTCCATAAACAACTTTTTGAAACTCAATTAAAAAGAAAATTCTCTCGAAGAGAAAGCTAAGGCATACAATGGGGAAAAGACTGTAATTTTATTTGACAGAGGATTGCTTGACAGCAAAGCATATGTTACCGATGCCGAATTTAAAAAATATATTTCAATAAGTAATAAAAATGAAGATGTATTAAGAAATTCGTATGATGCTGTATTTCATTTAAAAAGTGTTGCTTGTACAGATGAAAACACTTACATTAAGAACTGCAATTCTGTCAGAAAAGAAGATGTAAAGCTCGCCAAGGAACTTGACGAAAAATTACTTTCTATATGGACAGGCACATCACACCTGCGAGTTATACCAAATAACAGTGATTTTAATAAAAGGCTCGATGATTTGCTTAAAGAAGTATTAGGGTTCATCGGTGTTCCGGAACCTCTTGAAATTGAGCGTAAGTTTTTGATAGAATACCCTGATATTGATTATCTTAATAATATGACTGCTTGCAGAAAGGTTGCGATTACTCAGGCATATTTAAACACTCCCGAGGAAGGAATGTTCAGAATACGGAAGCGTGGTTACGGCAAAGATGCAGTATATATTAAAACGGTAAAAATCAAGATTAATGATTTAAAAAGGATAGAAAAAGAATCTTATTTGACAAAAGCCGAATACAATAATTATCTTTCAAGAAAAGAATGTATAACGGGTATTATTTCAAAGGACAGATATTGCATAGTGTATGATGACGAATATTTTGAACTTGATGTATATCCGTTTTGGAATGACAGAGCAACGCTTGAGATAGAATTGCTGTCAGAAGATCAGCCTTACAAACTTCCTCCTTTTATTAAACTTATAAGAGAAGTAAGTCACGAACCCGAATACAGAAACATTGCACTTGCGCAAAGAATGGTTCATAACAAAGGGACTGATTAAGATAACTTAGTTGATAACAACATTTCGATATTAATACCAAGTGATATTGACATTATTATCTGCAATGTGTTAAAAATGCCAATATCATTAACTTCATTATCAAATTAAAACAGGAAAATAATTATAAAAAATTAAAAAAAGTGTTGACAAATGGAAGTTTGCTGATGTATAATAATGAAGCTGAACTTAAAGGGAAAAACAAATTTTTAAGTTAAAGTTATGCGCAAAGCTCAGCTGGATAGAG
>ENA-OPYX01000998-OPYX01000998.1-human-gut-metagenome-genome-assembly--contig:-NODE-998-length-15981-cov-3.655355_pt1 | contig 15981 bp, 14 predicted proteins | sample MGYA00242639_ERZ504486 | MGnify/ENA primary metagenome ERZ504486 (study PRJEB26092, sample SAMD00036296) | human gut metagenome | host: Homo sapiens | study: EMG produced TPA metagenomics assembly of... | reverse complement strand
TTCTTTTTTCTCACTGGACACCTTCGTATCTTTCTTCGCGTCCTCTTTCTGACCGCATCCGGCAGACATACTTACTGCAAGTACTCCAACCAGAAGGACAGATATAAGTTTCTTCTTCATCTCTTTTTTCCTCTTTCTCAATTCCTAATCTTCGTAATGATACCTTGAATATACCCATGTTCCTGATGTTCCATATCTGAAATGATATCCATTTCTCTTTGTCGCATGCTGGAAATTCGGATCATATACATAAGTCGTACCGTTTTCTTTGATTTCTACCCATGCATGATCGATCATTCCGCCACCTTTTCTTGGAACATATCCATATACATAACGTGCATTATATCCCAAACCTCTTGCAAGGTGATAGAATGCAGCTGCATAAGACCGGCAGTCTCCTTTGTGCTGTTCCAGCCCATATAAACCATACCACTGCGTTGTAGTATAACCTTTTGGAACATTATAACTTAAACTTACATATTTGATATTATTTACACACCACAAAAATGTCTTGTACAAATTTCTTCCGGTCTGATTGTATACACGTTGCACTGCTGCATTCACTCTCTGCTGTTGTGGTGATGTCAGTGTACTGACAAAATACCCCGTATTAGATCCAGGTGCTGCTGCGCCCTTTGGTACGATCTTAATCTGAATAGCTTCCAGTCTCTTTCCAAGTCCTGTCGAGCCGGCACTTTGTCCATTCTTTGCCCATCCAAGCCATCCCTGACTTTGCATATGTACACGGTACCACACGTCACATACTTCAGCTAGGTCACCAGTAAGTTTGATTTCTATAGCTTCCAGCCGTTTTGCCTGCCCGGTTGTTCCGGAAAGTTCTCCTTCATTTTTCCAACCCTGCCATCCGATCGACTGTACATGCGTCCGATAACTGACAGATCCATCTATTGTTCCTTTTTGTAATGCGATCTTTATTGCTTCTAATCTTTTGGCTTTTCCGGTAACGCCAAGTACCGTACCATTCGCACAGCTCTTCAGATCACCATATGACTGCTGATGTCCACTGTAGGATATTCCTCCAATCGCTTTCGAAGAAATATATGTATACTTACCACTATTTTCCGGTACTGTACCTCCATCCTTCTTTACCAACTGAATCTGGATTGCTTCTACTCGTTTCGACAGACCGGAACTTCCACACCAACCGCTCTCATCAGCTGAACCTTTTACCCACTTTGACCATCCATAACTCTGTATATGCATAGAATAATAAATATCATACTTTTCAGCCAAATCGCCAGTCAGATAAGCCTGGAATCCTTCAATTCTTTTTGCCTTACCTGTTGTTCCTGATAATTCTCCGTTTTTTACCCATTTCTGAGTTCCGTAAGTCTGTACATGTGTACGGTATACAATATCACCATTTAATTCTTTAAGGCCTGCACCTTTTTCAATTTTTAAAGCTTCCAATCTTTTTGCCTGCCCGGTTGTTCCCAAAAGTGCTCCGTCTTCTACAGCTTTTACATTACCATAGCTTTGAACATGTCCAGAATAAACCAAAAGAGGTCCTGTCTCCTTCTGCTCTTCTTCAACCGTCTCCTGCGCTGCATTATTTTCAGCATTAGCAGTATCATTTACAGATTCTTCTACCACAGAATTATTCTGTGAATTTTCATCTGTCACTGTGTTATCTGTTTCACTTTTTTGTTCTTGTCCGACAAGCTGATTTTCTGACTTATCAACCACATTCTGACTATCTTGCTGCATATCTTGCTGCGTATGATTTTCTTCTGCTGCCAAGGTACTGACACTTCCGCCAAAAGTCATACAGCAAGTAAGTAAAACACTTACTATTTTCTTTTTCATCTGTCTTTTTTCTCCCTTTCTCTCTTATTAGCAAAGTATAATATATATACCTTGAAAAATATTATACCTCTGCAAAATAATTCCTGTCAATCTTTGTACTGCCGAAACAATATGAAAAAAGCACTGCGATCAACTCGTCACAGTGCTTTTTTCACAATGGCTATTTCTTAAACACAACCAACCTCTGCCCCACATAATTGAATACCACAAATGCACCCATTCCAACCAGCATAGACAGGTTCTCCTGCACACTCTTACTCTGATTATGAAGGATCCATGACACAACCGGCTTTGCCATCCCATATGCCAACAGATAACATATTGTAATATTTATCACGAACATTCCCAGTTGCTTCCAGGATCTTTCTTTATTCTGGAACGTAAAGTATTTATTCAGGAAATAGCTCACAATACTTCCAACCACATAATTCGATGCAGAAGATACCCAGTAACTCAGATGCAAAAGATTATAAGCAGCAAACATTACCCCTGTACCCACCAGAGTATTCACAATTCCCACCAATACAAATTTCCAGAATGTAATATCCAGCATATTTTTTATTTTTTCTTTCATAATTACCTATTCTTCCCTTCTCGTTGTTTCACATTTCTAATGTTCATACCAGTATTCAACTTCTTATTATGAATCATATATTATTACAGAACAAAACACAACAAACGGCTCATGTCACACACAAGCCGCCTGTCATATTTCCTTATTACTTTTTCTTACTCTCCAAGCCCGCTTTCGACCGCATCCATCATCGCTTTCATGGCCTCTTCTTCATCTTCCCCGTCGCAGATAACGCTCGATTTCATCTTCCCGATTTCACGCATGCTCCAAGGACACTCAATACACTTTTCGCATTTGCTGCAGTGTCATCGTTATACATGAATTCTACTTTGCATTTGTATCTGCTTGCTATGTTACAGAACATCCCTGCAGGTCTGAGATGCAGTCCCGTCGGATTTGTTATTGTAACTTTCTGTCTGATCATAATGTATTCTCCCCATTTCTGTCTGTTATTCGCTCTGGCCGTTCTGATTGTTTTCATCTGTCTTTGTCTGACTGCTGTTCTGGATTTCCCCCTGTGTTTTACTGCTCTGCTTTGAATTTTCAAGTGTGATATCCACATTCACTTCATTCACAAGTGTGCAGCCATCCGGCAGTTCCACAGACACCGGAACGGTATATGTACCAGGCTCTGTATAATTCTTAAGATCAATGCTGACTTTCTTCGCAGGTGAGAACAGATTCAGCACATCATTCGGTCCCTTCACCTGTATCTCCAGATCAACGGTAGATCCGTAATTAATGCTCAGTCCGTCCGCTATATTCTCCAGGATGATCGATCCTGTCGATATCTCAAAGCTCTTTGTTCCCGGCTGTTGTACCTGGATGGATATTACCACCTTATTCGCATTCTCTTCCGCAAGGGACACACCGCTCGGAAGATAAGATGAGATATCAATGGTCTGCTCCGTTCTCTGTGTCAGTTCTTCCAATTTCAGGGCACTCGGTGGAATATCGATCTCCGAGATCTCGGCAAGCGTACTCTTATCACCTGTCACTTCCACTTCCTGCGGTTCTACCGTGATCTTGCCAAGTTTATACCCTTCTGCTGCCGACACCTCTGATGTATCCACTTTAAGTGGCACACTTTTTACCTGAAGCAGTTCTACTTCAACACTGACTCCTTCTTTTCCAAGGTTGTTTGCAAGAAGTGTCTGGTCGATCACGTTATTATTTGCATCATACAGTACCAGTTTTGCTTCTACCGTCTCATCTTCGGATAATCCGGATACATTTGCTTCTGCTGTTACTTTTGCAATATTGTTAATGATTCTCTTCGGTCCGCGAAGTGTTACTTTTTCCGGAAGTGCTTTCAGGCTTCCCACTTCATATCCGTTTCTTACCGTTCCCGTTGTTGTCGGTGTGATCGGGAAATTATTCTTCGCTTCCTCATCTATCTGGATCTGCAGATTTCTTGGATTTGCCGTTGCCTTTTCATATTTTCCTGTATATCCTTTGACCGTTACTTCAATCGGCACCTGTGTACGAAGCGTCAGTTCTTTCATGTTCGCTGTCGCAACAATATCCTCTGCCTTGATCTTATCCAGTACCGACCGCTGTGCTGTAACTGTTACATTAATCTCCTGTGTGTTATCCACGATCTGATACGTATTATTATTATCCGTAATCACTTCTTCATGCGTTACCTGCACCGGGATATTGGAAAATGTCTTGTCATCCACCGGATCATCGATATTCACTACAACCAGCCATAAGAATGCCGCAATCAGGAAAGCCAGTATTTTCAGCGCAAGATTGTTAGTTATTCTTTTTCGCATGCTTCCGCCATCCTTTCCACATTGCCTTTATTCTGTTGGTTTCACTGCTCTTATGCTGTACCTCTTCCAGTTTCACACGAAGTTCTGCTTCATTGATACTTCTTGTAAGCTCTCCTCCCTGTGCGACTGACACAGCTCCTGTCTCTTCTGATACCGTAATGACCAGTGCATCACTGACTTCGCTCATTCCTACTGCCGCACGGTGTCTGGTGCCCAGATCCTTGCTGATCCCCATATTATCCGAGAGGGGAAGATAGCAGGTCGCCGAGACGATCCTGTCACCTCTTACGATGATCGCACCATCATGAAGCGGTGTATTATGTTCGAAAATATTGATCAGCACCTGACTCGATACCAGGCAGTCCATCTGGATTCCGGTACTTTCATATTCCGTAAGCCGTATTGCCTGTTCTACGACGATCAGAGCCCCTGTCTTGACTTTTCCCATGGCAAAGCATGCACGGATAATATCCTCTCTTGTCTCTTCACTGAAACGTATCTCCCGGTTCTGTTCAAAAGGAACAACCGATGTCAGGAATTGCTTCTCTCCAAGCTTTTCCAGTGCCCTCCGCAGTTCCGGCTGAAATACTACAATTGCTGCCGTAGCCATGACCGTCAGTGAATTTCTCGCGATAAACAGGATCGTATGCATCTTGAATATAGCTGCGAGAAGAATAAAGCCCGCAAGTACAATGATTCCTCTGAGCAGCATCCATGCTTTCGTATTCTTTATCCATATGATGATCTGATAGATCAGAAAAGTGAGGATCAGAACTTCTACGATATCTGTGATATGCACTCTCGGAATATAAAGTCCAATTCCATATTTATCAATAAAATCTGCAATTGTCTGTCCCATTCCTCTCACCTCCCTGCATGGTTTTTAATGATTTTTTCTGTCTTTCTATCTTTTTCTGCGTCTACCTGCATGAAATTCATTTTCCAGACTCTGTGTCAGAAGCATCTTATCTACATCTTTCATGTCATGCTTTTTCGGTGCCGGTCCTCTCTTCGGCGAATGCTTTCTTGCCTGACTTGCCCGGATCTGTGCCGGACTTCTGTAGTCTGCATCACCATATGACGGCTTCCGTTCTGCTTCTCTTTTCTGTCCATGTCCCGCATGTACTTCCAGATCGATGGCTTTTGTCTCTTCTTCCGCCGTATCCTGCGACAAACGTTTTACCGCTTCTGCATCGATGATCTCCGTCTCCTGACGTTCATTGATCTTCTTCACCGTCTTCTCCGGCGTTGTCATGGCAACCTTCGGTATTGCTTTTACATAGTAATAATATTCATCGTCTTCAAACTGCAGGCGTTCACTTCTTGCATAATCTACCGAGAACAGGAATAATTCCAGCACAAGTCCTGCAACGGCTGCCACAATATTTCCTATGATCAGCGGACCATAGGAGGTGTTTACGCCCAGTGCAATACTTCCCATTGCCGTTACGACCACATTGGCAATTGCTCCCGCAATAATCCCAATCTTCCAGGCATGATCCAGTTCCTGTCTGCGGATGGTATAAATGATAAAAATCCAATGATAAATGCAACTATGTAGAGCCACATTTCTTTATTCTGGAACACTTTCTGTACGTATGTGCTGATCTCGGCAAGCATTGCCTTACTTCCGGACGTCTTAGATGCCGCACTTATTTTCTTAAGATATTCCATCATATAATATACAACAGTTCCACATCCCATCGGTACAAGACTTACCGGTGTATAGATCAACGCACATGCAACCGGTACCACAAACGGTATCTTAAGTGCAAATGCAATCGGTGTCAGAAGCACAACAAATGCCATTTTCGGTGCCAGTCTGATATAAAATATATACATGATCAGGAAGATCAGTGCAGACACTGCGAATATGCCTATGGACGCTGCCAGTGTATGTGCAAGCAGCAGTATCGTTGCAAGTACCACCAGAACCGCCGGCGGCAGGAAAGTAGCAACCACAGCCAGCCCCAGAGAGATCACCGGTGAAGAAAGTGATTTCATAAATCCTGTATTCTGATTGATCATTGTAAATGTTATCATTGCCAGTATGAACTGAAAGGCTTTATCAAACGATTTGGAATGCTTCCCATAAACCGCTTCTATTCTTTCACGTATTACATATATATTGTCCATCTATCTTTTCTCCTTTTCATACATTTTCAGCAGTTGAATCAGATTATGATTATACTTTTTCACTCTTTTCCTTGCCTTTTTGTGTTTCTCATTATAAATGTGACTGGCAATTCCGCAATATACGATCACCACACCCACATAGCCTGCCAGAATGATCAGAAAAAGGAACAGGATCAGACCATTCGACATATTACTCATTATATCCTCCACACCGGCCAGTAAAAGCAGCGCCACCAGACACACATAACCGACTGATACGCTCAGAAATGCATATATAACGTGCAGGCTTGCATAATCTTTTCTATAATAGGAACTGATCTTAAAATCTTCTTTTCCATAAGTCTCTTCATAGAGAGCAAGCTTTGTCATTAATTTTACTTTTCTCTCATCTAACATATATCCACCTCAACATGATATTAATTCCATTAAAAACATCATTTTAAGTATAACAAATATCAGTACCCTTGTCCAATACTTATAGTTAAAAAATAAACCTTCTCCACGCCTTTTTCCTTTAATGCTTTTGCCGCCGCATCCAGTGTATTGCCGGTCGTATATATGTCATCCACCAGCAGCACCTTCCGGACAGGGCGAAATGCCGGTGTTACCGCAAATGCATTTTTCAGGTTCTTTTTTCTCTCATTATGTCCAAGTTTCTTCTGCGGACTGGTCTTCTTTCTTCTTGCCAGGCTTTTACTGTCCACCGGAATGCACAGCATCCTTCCCAGGTTTTCCGCAAGAATCTGTGCCTGATTATAACCCCGTTTTCTACGCCTCGCCCAGTGCAGCGGGACCGGTATGATCACATCCGGGTTCCATCGCCGGATTTCTTTCTGAAAATTTTTCACGAGTTCCTGACTGTACAGTTCCCCGTATCTTCTCTGATTGTGGTATTTAAACTGATAGATAGATTGATTCACAGGAGCTTTATGGTTCCATAAGCTTAATCCCTGCTCATAATAATGATGTGTATGCATGCAGTCATAACAGTATTCCTTTTCCATACTACGGATCTGCTTGCCGCATTGCATACACCTTGGTTCTCTGATTCTTAAGGATTCCAGCCTTTCCCTGCATTCTGTGCAGATGCCTTCTTTACAGACTTTCTGACAGAATGGACAGGTTTCCGGCCAGAACAGAACAATTATATTTTCTTTGATATCTTGTATGATACTTTTATTCATTAAATTCACGGATTCGCTCTGCGAGACTCGTATTGCGGTTCTGCTGGTTTGTGTTCTGTATCATCTCCTGGAATACGCTTTCACTTCCGATCACCGTCACACATTTTCTCGCTCTTGTGACAGCTGTATAGAGCAGATTTCTATAATAAAGCTGTCTTGGTCCCTGTAACAAAGGGATAATGACTGCTGGATATTCGCTTCCCTGCGCTTTATGGATTGTGATCGCATAAGCCAGTTCCAGTTCATCCAGCAGATTGTATGGATATTTCACCTGCTTCTTTTCATCATATTCGACCGTCACGGTCTCTTCATATGTATTGATCTTTTTGATAATCCCCATATCCCCGTTAAATACACCGATCCCTTTATCGATCGTCATTCCGTACCGGGTGGTGATCTCCCACTCAAGCTGGTAATTATTCTTGATCTGCATCACCTTATCCCCCTCACGGAACAGATGATCTCCATATTCTTTTTCCTGTTTGCCAGGCTTCGGCGGATTCAGATATTCCTGCAGGATCTTATTGATCCGTTCCACTCCGAGCAGGCCCTTTCGCATCGGCGTCAGAACCTGAATGTCTGCTTCTGATGCAGATACGAATTTGGGAAGTTTCTTCTGGATCAGTGTGATGATATTACTGATGATCATATTCGTATCATCACGTTTCAGGAAGAAGAAATCCATGCTTTTGTTATCCAGCACAACCGGTTCACCCCGATTGATCTTGTGGGCATTGACAATAATATCACTTTCGCCCGCCTGCCGGAATATCTTCGTAAGCTTTACCACCGGAAAACAGCCGGATGAAATAATGTCTTTCAGTACGCTTCCCGGCCCTACACTCGGAAGCTGGTTCACATCTCCCACCAGGATCACACGGGTTCCCGGCACGATCGCATTCAAAAGTGCATACATCAACGGCAGATCTACCATTGACATCTCGTCTATGATGATCACATCTGCTTCCAGCGGATTCTCTGCATTGCGCTGGAAACCACCAACTGTCTCATCATCCGGATTGCCGGACACTTCCAACAGCCGGTGAATCGTCTGTGCCTCGCATCCGGTTGCTTCCGTCATACGCTTTGCCGCTCTCCCTGTCGGTGCTGCCAGATAGATGTCCAGTCCTTCGCTTTCGAAGAAATGAATCATCGCATTGATGGTCGTTGTCTTACCGGTACCCGGTCCTCCGGTCAGTATCATCAGACCATGCCTGACTGCTTCCATTACTGCATCTTTCTGCATCTCGTCCAAATACAGTTCTGTGTTCTTTTCAATCTGATTGATCCTGTGAAGAAGTGTCACATCAGCTGCTTCAAAATCAAGATTCAGATCATGCAGCATCTTCGCAGTATTCAACTCCATATAATAATAATGGGAAGTATACACTCTCACCCCCTGCTCTGACTGCTTCATGACGATCTTCTTTTCCATCATAAGATCCATAAGATACTTTTCCATATCTTGTATCTGTACTCCAAGAAGGTCTCCCGTCTCTTTCAGCAACACGTCCTGATACAGATAGACGTGTCCTTCATTCACACTCTGTTGTAAGGTATAAAAGATTCCGCTGCGGATCCGGAAATCAGAATCTGTGTGTATGCCAATCTTCATTGCAATCTCATCGGCAGTCTTAAATCCCACTCCCGGCACATGGTCTGCCAGATGATACGGATTCTCCTCTATCGTGCGGTAGACATTACGTCCGTAATGCTGATAGATCTTTGCTGCCAGTGTTGTAGAAATGCCGAATTTCTGCAGATAGATCATTGCCTGCCGCATATCCTTCTTCTCTTCTACCTGTGAAGCGATCTCTCTTGCTTTCCGTTCACTGATTCCTTTGATCTCTGCCAGTCGTTCCGGCTCCTCTTCGATGATCCGGAAGGTATCTTCTTTGAATTTTTTCACTATCTTTCCCGCCAGAGAAGCTCCGACTCCTTTGATCGCACCGGAACCCAGATACCGTTCGATGGATACCAGATCTTCCGGCTCACATATCTCCGATTCCTCCACAGCGAACTGAAGGCCATACATCTTATGCGTTGTATAGCCTCCTTTCAGTCTTAACAGTTCACCTTCTTCAATATAATGAAAACTTCCGACACAGGTCACTTCTCCATCTGAATTATTCAGATGGAATACCGTGTACCCGTTGTCTTCATTTCGGTAAACAATATGTTCTACGTATCCTTTTATTTCTTCCATTCGATTTCACTCACCCGGATTCCTATCTGAATCTAGATTCCTTTTCTGTCACCCATGAACTCTACGTATTCTCCGGTTCCGATGGCAACAACCTTCATCGGATCATCCGCCGTCATCGTGTTGATGCCTGTCTTTTCCTCGATCAGTTCTTCCATACCACGTAACATAGATCCGCCTCCGGTCAGCATAATCCCTCTGTCAAGGATATCTGCTGAAAGCTCCGGTGGTGTTCTCTCCAGCACGCTGATAACAGCTTCTACGATCTGTCCCGTTGTCTCCCGGAGTGCTTCTTCTGTCTCTGTCGAAGTTACCGTTACCGTCTTCGGAAGTCCTGTTACCAGGTTTCTTCCTCTGACTTCCAGCGTCTCATCTTCGATCATTGGATAGGTTGTACCGATCTTGATTTTAATATCTTCCGCTGTTCTTTCACCGATCAGAAGATTATGTTTCTTTCGCATATAGCGGACGATCGCCTCGTCGAAATCATCTCCAGCAATCTTTAAGGATGTATTTACAACCGTTCCGCCAAGTGAGATGACGGCAATATCGGATGTACCTCCGCCGATGTCAACGATCATATTGCCACACGGCTTTGAGATATCGATTCCCGCACCGATTGCTGCCGCAACCGGTTCTTCGATCAGATGTACCTCTCTTGCTCCTGCTGCATAAGTTGCTTCCTCCACTGCCTTGCGTTCCACTTCTGTAACCCCGCTTGGTACACAGATACTGATTCTCGGCTTCTTGAATGTACGCTTTCCAAGTGTTTTCTGCACGAAATATTTGATCATTTTTTCTGTTACTGTATAGTCTGATATCACGCCCTGTCTCAAAGGTCTGACTGCCACAATATTTCCCGGAGTTCTTCCAAGCATCAGTCTTGCTTCTTCTCCGATCGCCTTGATTGCATTCGTATCTCTGTCATACGCTACAACAGAAGGCTCTTTTAAAATAACACCCTTTCCTTTTACATACACCAGTACGCTGGCGGTTCCCAAATCAATTCCAAGATCTACTGACATTCCCAATTCTCCCTTCATCAAGCTGTCTATATTCCTATCTTTGGTGAGATATGATTATATCACATGCTATTTTTGAGCATGTTCCCATTATAATCAAAATCATTTAAAATAAAAAGACCCATTTTGCTTAAATCTTTATGAACCTTTTTACATAAATATTACAATATGACGAATCTGGACGATGCATTGAACAAAATGTCATATTTCTACCGTTCCAGCATTGGTTTTATATACTTTCCCGTATAGGATACCGGACTTTCCGCAACTTCTTCCGGTGTTCCCTCTGCGATCACGGTTCCGCCTTTGTCACCGCCTTCCGGACCGATATCGATGATGTAATCTGCGGTCTTTATCACATCCAGATTGTGCTCGATCACAATGACTGTATTCCCATCTTCTGTCAATCTGTGGAGAATCTCTGTCAACTTATGCACATCGGCAAAATGCAGTCCCGTCGTCGGCTCGTCCAGAATATAGATTGTCTTTCCCGTACTTCTCTTACTCAGCTCTGTTGCCAGCTTGATACGCTGGGCTTCTCCGCCGGACAGAGTCGTAGACGGCTGTCCCAGACGGATATAAGAAAGCCCGACATCATACAAGGTCTCCATCTTTCTGCGGATACTTGGTACATTTTCAAAGAAATGCATTGCTTCTTCTACGGTCATGTCCAGAACATCATAGATATTCTTTCCTTTGTATTTCACTTCCAGTGTCTCTCTGTTGTAACGTCTTCCCTTACATACTTCACATGGAACATAGACATCCGGCAGGAAATGCATCTCGATCTTGATGATTCCATCTCCGCTGCAGGCCTCACATCGTCCTCCTTTGACGTTAAAACTGAATCTTCCTTTTTTATAGCCTCTTGCTTTTGCATCTGGTGTTGCCGCGAACAGATCCCTGATCAGGTCAAATACTCCGGTATAGGTTGCCGGATTGGATCTCGGAGTCCGCCCGATCGGAGACTGGTCGATATTGATCACCTTGTCCAGCTGTTCCAGTCCCTCGATGCCTTTGTGTCTGCCCGGAATGGTCCTTGCACGGTTCAGGTCTCTTGCCAGACGTTTATAGAGGATCTGGTTCACAAGTGAGCTTTTTCCCGAACCGGACACACCGGTAACACAGGTCATCACGCCAAGCGGAAACTTCACATCTATGTTCTTCAAGTTATTTTCCTGTGCTCCGAGTACTTTCAGCCATCCGGTTGGTTTTCTTCTTACTTCCGGAACCGGGATCCGGATACGCCCGCTCAGATAGGCTCCGGTTACAGAATTTTCATTCTGCATGATCTCTTCCGCATTTCCGGTTGCAACTACTTCACCGCCATGTTCTCCTGCTCCCGGTCCGATATCCACGATAAAGTCCGATTCTCTCATAGTATCCTCATCATGCTCAACCACGATCACTGAGTTCCCGAGATCCCGCAGATGTTTTAAAGTTCCAAGCAATTTATCATTGTCTCTCTGATGCAATCCGATACTTGGTTCATCCAAAATATATGCCACACCTACGAGTCCGGAACCGATCTGTGTTGCCAGACGGATTCTCTGTGCCTCTCCTCCGAAAGTGTTCCGGTCGATCTTCCAAGTGTCAGATAATTAAGTCCGACATCCATCAGAAACTGGATTCTGGAATTGATCTCCTTTAAAATCTGTCCGCCGATCAGCAATTGCTGGTTCGAAAGTTTCAGTTCTTTTAAAAAGGTCTGCAGTTTTTCAATTGACATTCCTGTCAGTTCGGAAATATTTTTATCTCCTACCGTCACAGCAAGTGCTCCCGGCTTCAGGCGCTGGCCTTTGCACGCAGAACACGGTGTGATATTCATAAACTCTTCGTATTCTGCTTTCATCGTTTCCGACGAAGTCTCCCGGTAACGGCGCTCTACATTGCGGATCAGACCTTCGAATGCCACATCATAAACTCCTTCTCCGCGCTGCCCCTTATAATATACTTTCACTTCTTTACCGTTTGTCCCATAGATCAGGACATCATGGACTTCCTTCGGATAGTCCTCAAACGGTGTATCTAATGAAAAGCCATATTCTTTGCTCAACGCATCCAGGATCGCATACGTGAAGCTCTTCTTATCCGTGCAGGACTGCCATCCCATAACAGTGATCGCACCTTCACTGATACTGAGACGTTTATCCGGAATCATCAGGTCTTCGTCAAATTCCATCTTGTATCCCAGTCCAAAGCACTCCGGACATGCGCCGAACGGATTGTTGAACGAAAAGCTTCTCGGTTCGATCTCTTCAATACTGATTCCGCAGTCCGGACATGAGAAGCTTTCGCTGAACTGGACCGGTTCCCCGCCGATCACATCCACGGTCATCAGTCCTTCCGCAAGATTCAGTACATTTTCAATGGAATCGGTCAGACGCTGTTCAATACCCTCTTTTACTACCAGACGGTCTACAACAATCTCTATATTGTGCTTGATGTTCTTATCCAGCTTGATCTCTTCCGACAGTTCGTACATATTACCATCGATCCTGACACGGACATATCCGCTCTTCCTGGCGCGCTCCAGTAATTTTACATGGGTTCCCTTTCTGCCTCTTACAACCGGTGCCAGCAGCTGTATCTTGGTTCTTTCCGGAAATGCCATCACCTGTTCTACCATCTGATCAACCGTCTGTTTCTTAATCTCACGCCCACATTTCGGACAATGCGGAATTCCTGCTCTTGCATATAATAACCGGAAATAATCATAGATTTCCGTTACCGTTCCTACGGTAGATCTTGGATTGCGGTTCGTAGATTTCTGATCAATGGAAATAGCCGGAGACAATCCTTCTATACTTTCTACATCCGGTTTTTCCATCTGTCCCAGGAACTGTCTGGCATAAGAAGACAATGATTCCATATATCTTCTCTGTCCTTCCGCATAAATTGTATCAAATGCCAGTGATGATTTTCCTGATCCGCTAAGACCGGTCAATACCACCAGTTTGTCTCTTGGTATGTCTACGTCTACATTCTTCAGATTGTGTTCATTTGCTCCTCTGATCTTGATATATTGTCTTGAATCTTTTTCCTGTGGCATGTAAGTCTATGATCTCCTTTTTCTATATCTTTATTTCCTGCAATGTCTTCTTAAGCTCTATTAACTTATCCCTGAGTTCTGCCGCTGCCTCAAAATTCAGATCTGCCGCAGCTTTCTTCATCTGCTTCTCCAGCTCTTTGATCAGCTTCTCTAATTCTTTCTCACTCATGGATTCCGGATCTTTTTCCATCTGTAATTCAGAAGCCGCCACTTTCCGGGATACTGAGATCAGATCTCTGACTGCTTTCTGGATCGTCTTCGGTGTAATACCATGTTCTTCATTATATGCCATCTGCACTTCACGTCTTCTCTGCGTCTCATCCAGTGCTGCACGCATGGAATCTGTGATCGTATCTGCGTACATGATAACATGCCCTTCTGCATTACGGGCCGCACGGCCGATCGTCTGGATCAGAGACGTCTCGGAACGCAAAAATCCTTCTTTATCCGCGTCCAGGATCGCAACCAATGTGATCTCCGGAATGTCCAGTCCTTCCCGCAGAAGATTAATGCCGACCAGAACATCGAATACGTCCAGGCGCATATCTCTCACGATCTCTGTACGTTCCAGCGTGTCAATATCCGAATGCAGATAGCGCACGCGGATTCCCAGCTCACGCATATAGTCGGTAAGATCTTCTGCCATACGCTTGGTCAGCGTTGTTATCAGTATTTTGTGTTTATTGGCAATCTCTTTATTCACTTCTCCGATCAGGTCATCGATCTGTCCTTCTACCGGCCGCACTTCTACTTCCGGATCCAGAAGTCCGGTCGGCCGGATCACCTGCTCGGCTCTTAAAAGTTCATGCTCTTCTTCATATTTCCCCGGTGTTGCAGACACGAACATGACCTGATCGATCTTACTTTCAAATTCCTCAAAACTAAGCGGACGGTTGTCCAGTGCCGATGGCAGACGGAATCCATACTCTACCAGTGTACGCTTTCTCGACTGATCGCCATGATACATACCGCCGATCTGCGGAACCGTCTTGTGCGACTCATCGATCATTATGATAAAATCATCTGGGAAATAATCCATCAATGTATTCGGCGGCTGCCCCGGAGCAAGTCCTGCCAGATGCCTGGAGTAGTTCTCAATCCCTGAACAGAATCCGGTCTCACGCATCATTTCTATATCAAAATTCGTTCGTTCCGCAATTCTCTGTGCTTCCAGAAGTTTCCCTTCTTCTTTGAAATATTTTACCTGTTCTTCCAGTTCAATCTCGATATTTTTAATTGCTTTCTCCATACGCTCCTTTGGTACAACGTAATGGGAAGCCGGGAATATCGCAATATGATTCAATGTATTTTTAATCTCTCCGGTAAGCATGTCTATCTCTGAAATCCGGTCAATCTCATCTCCGAAAAATTCCACCCGGATAGCCGTATCGCCCCGGTCTGCCGGTACAACTTCTACAGTATCGCCTCGTACCCGGAATGTTCCCCGCTTGAAATCCATATCATTTCTGTCATATTGAATATCTATCAGCTGCCGCAAGACTTCATCTCTGTCCTTCTCCATCCCCGGACGGAGCGATACCATCATCTGCTCAAAGTTTTCCGGTTCACCAAGACCATAGATGCAGGAAACGCTGGCAATTACGATCACATCCCTGCGCTCGATCAATGCTGCCGTTGCCGATAATCTCAGCTTATCAATCTCTTCATTTACGGAGGAATCCTTCGCAATGTAGGTGTCTGAAGATGGGACATAAGCCTCCGGCTGGTAGTAATCGTAGTAACTCACAAAATATTCCACTGCGTTATTCGGGAAAAACTCTTTAAATTCTCCATATAGCTGCGCAGCCAGAGTCTTATTATGCGCAATGACAAGCGTCGGTTTATTGATCTGCTGAATAACATTCGCCATCGTAAATGTCTTACCAGATCCGGTGACACCAAGCAGTGTCTGGCACTGATTTCCTTCTTTAAAGCCTTTGACCAGATCCTCGATTGCCTGCGGCTGGTCACCGGTCGGCTTGTATTGTGATACTAATTCAAAATGATCCATATGATTTCTCCTAAGCCGCTCTATCTGGCGGTGATATTTTAGAAATAGTAGTTGTATTTTTAGTATTGTTACTTGTATAGTATATCATTCAGGAGAAAAAAGTACAGAACTAAACCGAATGTTTGTTCTATGCTTTTTTATTACTTTTATTTTATTATCAAAAATGCCGAACACTTTTACGCATTTCATGATAT